>Ga0247718_1000001_pt1 | contig 179801 bp, 201 predicted proteins | sample 21E_DmetaG_FD_189045 | JGI IMG/M metagenome (GOLD analysis project Ga0247718, IMG submission 189045) | Soil microbial communities from hillslope of Landscape Evolution Observatory, University of Arizona, Oracle, AZ, United States - 2-1-E_D | ecosystem: Engineered > Artificial ecosystem >...
GTTTGAAGGTTATTGCTCCGGCCAGCACGGCCAGCACCGGGAATCCGTAGGCGGCCAGTAATACAGTAGATACTGTTTCAATTTCGCCCACACCTGCGGGAAAAAGTGGTATGAACCTGAATATTTTCACGAAGCTATAGACGTAGATGGCCAACAACAGAGGAACCTCAAGACCAAAAGTCTTCATGCAAAAGTAGAATGCCAGTCCCTCAATAAGCCATGTAAGGAGCAGCGGTGCAAGCCACCACTGTAACGTTCGCCCTTCGCCATGTTCTTTGACGATTGCAAAGGGTGAGCGGACGGTGCGTTTAAAGTACCGTTCAAAAAATGTTTTGAATTTGTTTCGGAGGGCTTTATTTTTTCGCAGAAAGAAACCAAAGATGAATAGTACTGCAAAAAAGAGCGGTATATACGCGAACTTACCAATCACGGTTGAAGTTATTTGGTTCGGGAACAGCAGCAACACAAGTGCCTGAGTGCTCAAGAAAAGTCCTATTAAGGCCAGAATGGCGAAGCTGTATAGAGTAACTGTGTAATCTAGGGCAGTTCCCTGGGGGTGTTTACCTTTCTTCAAAAAATGCCTCTGTATCATGTAGTCGCCAAATGGTATCAACCTGGAAAATCCTTCGCTGCTGAATGCCATTGCGATACTCCTTGGCATGGAAATGCGCACACCAGCCGTTTTATAAAAGAAATGTATAAAGGGTGCGAGTACAATGAACGATCCCAATACCATAGCCAGTGCTAGTGGAAGGTATGACAAATTCAGATTAGCATCAATCTTCTGGAGCAAATACGCGCCAAGCGTTATCTGTACCAGGGCGTTCAGAAACACGAAGGTTATGATATTACGTTGAAGTCTGGACGGAAGCTTCTTCCTATGTTGCAACCAGTGCAAGGTTCCCAGGTAAAGCCCGAGACTGGCCATGAATATGAAATACCAGGTTACATTCCTGCCCGGGATGAAGTGCGCGTCAATATGGAACAGGAACACGTTCATCCAGGATTGGTGGATAACGCCCCAAATATTGAACAGAATATCCGGGAACATTGCAAAAAGATGCCCGATAAAAATCCATAGTAAAGGAAGCCTGGCTGGTATATTGGTCCTGTATGCATATACGCTCATCAGAAGCAGAGCTGCTGAGCCGCCAACAAAGAAATGTGTAAACCAGTGAAAGCGTGCGTCATGGTCGCCATAGGTTGTGAAAAGATAGAGTTCAGCCAGTATGAATATTCCGGTCAAGAGTAATGGGCGAATTAACATGCGGTTCATAAGACTGCTTTCACTATTTTTCTGATCTCCTTGGCATTATGGGAATAATGGGGATCGATTGTCGAGTAACGTACAGTATTATCCGTATCAATAATGACATATCCGACCGGATAACCTCCGTCATGGGGTTCTCTTTTTAATAGTTCGTTCGCAAGCTGCATATCAGTATCGCTAAGAGAAGCTGTAATACCGTTGGTAATCGTCGGCCGGCTTGTATCCTGCGATATGATAATTATGTCAGCCAGCGCGCTTAAATCAGCCTGTAACACTAGATCATGAAACAATACTTTATCCGCGAAGCTGCGGTCAAATATCAGCAGCATAGGCTTATCTGCCCCGGTTTCTCGAATTATAGGGGGCGCTTTGGCGTCTGTTTCCATGAGGAAGCCCGGACGTTGGAATGCCAGGTCTTTATCGTCGAGAGCATTTCTACTGGTCTCGGCTGCGAATAATACTCCGCCAAGCAGCGTTGCAACCAAAAACCAAAGGAGTATGTACCTATGGTTTTTCATGGGTTTTTTGACTTAGTGGTAGGCGTATGGTGAAGGTAGAACCTTTGTTAAGAGCTGACTTTACGCTTAATTCACCGTCGTGCATATCTATTATTTTTTTTGACCAGTAAAGCCCGAGTCCGCTGCCTTCCGCTGCCATTGAGAGCGGGTTGTCCACACGGGAAAATTTTTGGAACAGTTTGCTTAAATCATCTTCGCTAACCCCGACACCATTATCTTTGACAGAGATAAGTGCATGGTCAGAATCCTGCTCTATACAGACAATTACCTTTCCCTTTTCGAAGGTGTATTTACGTGCGTTTTCAATCAGGTTATCAATGACCATCCTTAAGTACTGGCTATCAGCCTTGACTGTCAGTTTGGCGGGAGCTTTTAGTTGCAATGTCTGCTTTTTAAGCTTGAATTCCGCCTTTTGTTCGTCAATCGCATCTTTGGCCATCGCCACAATGTCAAACCGTTCTTTGGCCAACTTGATTTTATTGGCGTCTACTCTGGCGACGAGCAGCATATCATTGACCGTTCTAAGCTGGCGTTCATTACTTTGATAGGCGCGCTCCAGTATTTCTTTGTGTTCTTCGCTGATATCACCAAAATATCCTTGTAGTAGCATACCGATGTATTGCTTTACGCCGGTTGCAGGTGTGCGCAACTGGTGTGATACAAGCGATATGAACTCATCTTTGGCAGCGTTAAGGGCTAATAGTTCTTTTCTTTCTTCTGTCAGGTTCGCGGTGAGGTTCTCAAGTTCGTTCTTGCGCTTAATAGTTCTTTTGACGGTATCAATATCAGTGCTTGACCCATACCAACGAACAATAGTGCCTTCGGAATCATAAGCGGGTACGGCTTTGCTCAGGAACCATTTATAAGCACCTTCACGTTTGGGATTTTTGAACCTATATTCAATTTGGTACGGCTTGCCTGTTTTTACCGCTCTCTGCCATGATTTTACTGCACGTTCTCGATCGTCAGGATGCAAGACTTCTGACCAGTCAAAATCAGTTCCCTCGGGTTTCATGCCTGTATATTCGTACCAGCGGCGGTTGTAGTAATCTGGTATGCCATCCTTATCCGTGGTCCAGATCGCCTGCGGCATAGAATTTGCCAGATTTTCAAACCTTTCTTTACTGCGAATCAACTCTTCCTGATGCTTTCTCTCCTCACTAATATCTTCAATTTCTAGTACCGTACCAACTGTTTGGCCATATTTCGATATGGGACTCGCTACGAAACGTACTGGATAAAATGATCCGTCTTTATGAACAAAAAATTCTTCGCCCGATTTACGTTTCCACTCTGGTAGCGCCCTGTCTATAGGACATTTACTTAGAGGATAGGCTTTGCCATGGACGGTTGTGTGATGTATGAAGTTGTGCAATGGTCCTGCACTGACTTCTTCGAGTGTAAAGCCAGTAATTTTTTCTGCGGCTTCATTCATATACGTACAGATCTGATTCTCGTCCATCATCAAAATCCCGAATGTAGTGTTATCAGTTATGGTAGTCAGTAAATCGGTCTGATACATTAAATTATCTTCAGATATTTTACGGTCGGTTATGTCTCTGAAATTAGTAACTATGGCTTTTACGCTAGGGTCACTGATGTGGTTGGTCGCAGTAGTTTCTAGCCAAATATACCTGCCATCCTTGTGACGGTAGCGGTGTTGTAGGGTCACAGTATCGGTTTTGCCGCTTATGAGATCAGCTAATACGGCGCTTAAGTTCTGTATTTCATCTGGGTGTAAATAACTCAAGGCTGTCGTGCCAATGAGTTCCTCTGTCGTAAAACCAAGAATATCCTTAACGCTAGGACTAAGATAAATAAATTTAGCATCCGTCGAGATCATGCTGATTGCGTCTGCGCTGCGCTCAATGAGGTGGCGGAAGCGTTTTTCGCTTTGATTTAATTCATCTTGGTAGGTTTGTTGATCGGTTATGTCTACCTGGGTCCCCCAGGCTCTTACCAACTTGCCATCCTCTACCGTGCCTACCAGGCTGTTACGAAAAATTTTTACCGCTCCTTTTGCGTCTTTTTCATGACTTACGAAGTTTTCAAGTGCATACCCAGATTCTAAGAATTTTTGTAGGTACTCTTTGTTCTGGGGATCTTCTTCCACTAGCAGGTCTTTTACCCTCATGCCAACGAGCGGTTGCGGATCATCAAATCCGTACATTTTTGCCATGGCCCCATTTAGCTCGGCCATATAGCCGAATTCATAAATATCTTTTATCTGTTGTTCTATTGATTGCGTTGTGTCGATGGGTTTGCGTGTTTCTATTCGCCATATACCTTCATGGCTATTTTTAACAAAAGCCTGGTATTTTTCTTCGCTTAAGAGCAGCTTATCTACCGTATCATTAAGCTTTTTTTCGGCATGCTTTTTCTCATCGATATTCAGGCTTACGCCAATCATTCGAATGAGTTTTTTATCTTCGTGTATTGCCCTGCCCCTTCCCTGGGCCCAATGAATACTCCCGTCCGGCCAAATGATTCTATGGTCAATTTCATACTGCTTGCCGGTACTGATAGCATTTTCCATGGCAGCTATTTTAGCTTTACGATCATCAGGGTGTAAAAAATCATCTACATATGCTTTGTACGTTGGTTCAAACTCATCATCTACGCCATGAATCTTCTTCATTACTGGCGACCAGTACAGCGTGTCCTTTTCAACATCCCACTCCCAAAAGCCTATGTTTGCGGCTTCCAGGGCTTGGGTAAAGATGGCATTTGCATGCTTCAGTTTCATTAGTTCGTCAATAATAGAACCGGGATTAGATACCTTAGTCATCAATACCTCTCTAGTACCTTTATTATACTGTAGCACCGTTATGGACGATTGCTATTTTCTGTTACGGATCAAAGCCCAGGTTAATGATCCAACCAAAAAAAGTACTACAATGGAAAATGCCGTCTCTCCATACAACTCGATTTTATAACCTTCATTGAAATTTAATCCGAAATACAATATTGCTGCAGTGAAATATGTCACAGCCGCGACTGTAGTAGTGGCAAATAATGCGGCTTTTGTCTTATAGGCCGCTGCAGTCAGAATTGGAATAGCAAACAGCAGTACCGCTTTACTGGCCATTCCCCTCTGCAGGTAAACGCTTACGCCAATTACAAGTATATCGGTGGCTATAAGTACACCAAGTAAACGTCTGATTGTGGTCTCTGCAACACCTGTCCGTACTGCATACCATAAGCCAATGCTCGCTAACAACACTGCCATAGCCAGTATCCAACGTATCATCACCGTTTGTAACTCCAGAAGCTTGAACGCATCATAGACAAGGATCTGGGCCATCAGGGCCGCCACGAATAAGAAATGAACATGGACGATTCTTTTTGCTGCCATACGGACTGAATTTTTGTTTGTTTTATCTTTAAGCATTAGCAGCATTCAACCACAATTACTGGGTTGGCGCAATATCAGGCTCGTTGCTGGGGTACAAACTTGTAATGTTCTAAGTCTTCTCTGATGGCGCGGCTCAAATCTATGCCCCGTAGGGGGGTGGCTCTATCTAGGAGGTAATCAGGTAATTCATATGGCACGGCGCATTCTGAGCGCTTAATTACGTCAGGATCCACACGATACGGCAGTTCGTATAACATATCCTCCAAAAGATTGTCTGCAATGTTACCTCTGCGCTTTAAAACGACATCTGTTCCGATTTCTAAAATAGGAAAAGAACCAATAGATAGCCTGGACGCGTTAGCATTGTTCAAAATAGGCAGTCCATTGGCTATAGCGAACGCAGATGCATCTTCCTTACACACTAGCTCTTGCGTGCCGGACGGATTAAGTGAAGTGACGGCAGGTATAAAGGCGGGTTTTCCTGCGGTTCTTTTTTCCTGGCTCGCTACCTCTATTAATTGACGCATATTTGGTGAAAAAACCGGATCAAAATTTTGTATTTTGACGTCATAATTAGAAAAATCAATCGAGACAACGGAGTGCGGAATGGAATACTCTGCTAATTTAAGTATATTAGCCGGAGCGCGTACAAACGCAAAACCCCCTATCAGTTCAGCAAAATAGTTGGGATCTGAAATCAACTCTTGCACGGCAGGAGATAAGCTTTCTTTGTCTATCATTTCAATAAAATGTGCCGAAGAAAGTGTAAGCCCAAAAGTTTTGTTAGGGTCGCGTTGTTTTGCGGCTTGGGCTTCGTAGATAAAATTACTATCATTTGCATCCCCCCATATCGCCCATACGGAGGAATTATCGACAGCTATGGCCCTTCCCTCCGCCATGAGTTTACCTGCACTTAGTATGTCTGCTTCTAGGGAGATGTCGCCTTCAAATGTTTGTGAATATGTTTCAGGGCTATTCAATGTTTCTATCATGTTATACTAGACCATATTATTGATTTTAATGAATGGTTATGGCTATAGACAGGGATCCGCAGTTACATGAGCACGAAGGAAAAATAGCTCCTTTATTGTCTCACGCTCGTGAACAGATCGAATCTCCTCCAGGTAACGATCAGATAATAGCAGCATTTAATATGGCGCTGGTGGAGAATTCTCACACTCCTCACATGAAGAGTGTGTTAGAATTAGCAGCCTTTGAGGACGATCCCTCGTATGCAATAAATAAATTACTTAGATGTTTTCAAAAACAATTGCTCTTTAGGGAGTCGACTGCCGACTTTGAATATCCGCAGGCGTTTATGCCGTCCCGCCCGGATCTGAAAGATGCTGCTGGAATGTGGAATCGGGCGATTGAAGCGATTATTGACGATGAAGAATCAAGTTCCGAGGTCTATGAAGACTTTCTGGTCCGGCAGACACAGAGTAATATCGTACAGCGTTATAGTATGTTAAAAATGCTGATGCATCTTACGGCTGATCGATTTGGAGATTCTCTTGATGTTGTGGATATCGGTTGCAGCCAGAACCTGGGCCTTAAAAAAATAGCACTGAACAGGCCATTCGACGCGATTGATATATACAAATACGTCAAAGGCAGAGAAAAACTTGCAGATCCGGAAACTGCGGAGGCACTCAACTTTCTGCTGGAACAGGCGGTGGCTTTTGGCAAAGGTACCGGGATAGATATATTTAATGCAGAAACCCGCGAAGTCATCGAGTGGGCCCAAGCCTGTTCTTTTTACCCTTCCGAACTTTTGTATCAACCAGGACTGCTGACTGAATTTTCAATTCTTGAAGAGAAAGCTGTACCTAATGTTGGATTTATCCAGGCAGACGTAACCAGTGAATCAATACGCAATAACCGTGCCGTCAATCGGGCAAAGATCATTCCTGAGAAAGCCAGTATCACCTTTGCCAGTACGATGCTGTATATGTTGAGCGAAAGAGAACGTACTGAAGTGTATGAAGTTATGGAGCTTGAGACAGCGGCTAACGGCATTCAAGCGGTCTTGGACTTCGTCCGTATCGACCGCAATGGAAAACTTGTATTTAGCGGCCCAAGCGGAAAAAAAGACCAGTTTGCGCTCATTATAAAAGACAATCTTAACCCTCGACATAATTGGCAGGAAATTGCAAGAATTCAGGACGGTCGGGTGCACTGTTTAAGAATGTCGACAGGTAAAATTGCGCTCCATGGCAGGCTGATTTCTCCACGAGATGCAGTCCGCAAGGTAGCAGCTGACTTCTGATAAATTTTAAATCTTGTTAAGACGGGAAAATATAGTGCTTGTTTCAGTTCCCCCCAGCGATTTCGTAACCATCCTGGAGTATTTTTTCATAAAAGTGTGGTGACGCTTAGTAATTTCAGACGGATGTATGAAGTAACTGAAGATAAGTGCGCCTTTGCCTGCTTTTGTAGATATCGGATATACAATACTGCAGCCTATGCCCGCCCCTGCTTGATTGAATTTAGCTTCTTCGCTGGTTAGTGCCGGCGTAAACAAGTCAGTCCAGTCACTGGTTTGTTGCCAGTCTCCGGTGTGGAGTGCTTTCACTAAAATATTATTTTCATCTTTCATCGGTATTTTAATGTCCGAAAAACGTTTGACTGAGGTTTTTGTGGCTCCATGTGCTTGTTCGGTGTTTGATAAAGCTACCCTGTTCAAAGTTTTCTTATCTGGGCTTTCCACCAGCAACACTACAATACCAAGGCCGATCGCAACTGAGGTAGCAGGGCTTTGGAATGGGGCATTAACGACGGCGGATTTAAGGCTTTTTTCGTCATTCGCATCTTTTAGGCGGTCAGATAAACTTTTGAAATAATCTTCGTTCAAGAGACTTGAAAACAGTTTCATTATTTCTCAGTATACCATCTGCTTTTAGATCTGAGTAAAAATATATCCGGGTTACATAGGTTTGCTAACTAGGGTGGAGGGATTCGCTTTTGTCGATTAATCTTCAAAAGTGCCAGGGAAGCCCACTGGGCTTCCCGTTCGAAACCCTGCCAAGCTTTAGCAATATAAAAAGCCCTACCTTATGGAAGAGCTGTTTATATTGGCTAGGGTGGAGGGATTCGAACCCCCGAATGCCAGGACCAAAACCTGGTGCCTTACCACTTGGCCACACCCTAATAGATGGTACAAATTTCAATTATATAGGTTCGAATCTAAGAAAAACAAATTGCTGAGGGATTCGACTCGCCTTTGGCGAGCCCGAAACTTCACTATTGCCAACAAGTTGGCATCGGAAGATTTCCTTGCGAACTGCCACAGGCAGTCCTCACCCCGAATGCTGGGACCAAAACCCAGTGCCTTACCACTTGGCCACACCCTATAAGAACAGAGTAATTTTAACTTATCAAGCCAGGGCGTACAAATTTTAGCTTCAAGGTATATTTTGCTACACTATCATTAAGCATGAGAGTCGTAGAACCAAAGCAGTTTACTACTGTTAGTAAGAAAACTAGGCGCAACCGTTTGAGTCTTAAGACAGGCATTTTAGTGCTGGTTGTCAATGCGATCGGTGTGTTTGCATTTTTGAACCCGCCGCATTTGTACCGTAAATCTGACAGTAGTCAGTCTTCACAGCCCGTCCTGCTTGAGCAGCCGGTAAAAGACGAGGCTTTGGTACTTTCCAAAAAGTTTGATGGCGAGTCGTTTAAGAGGCTATACCGCTCCATGGCTTATCCGAATGTCACGTTCTTTTTAGAACCGCCGGAGATAACCGGAGATACAGCGGCGGATGCGCGTATCCGCAAGCTTGCGGAAGAGCGCGGCTACAAACTGACAGGGATCCCTTTCCAGTCACTTACAAAAGCCTCGGATGAGAGCTATGACGAAGACTACATAATGCAACCGCTCGCGTATGAATCATGGTTGCAGCTAAAAGCTGCGGCTGAAGCCGAATCGATTCCGCTGGAAATTTTTTCGGCCTATCGTTCCGTGGAAGAGCAACGTGAACTATTCTTGAGCAGACTGACGGCTAACGGAGGGGTAGTTCGGCTAATTGCCGAGGGCAAAGGTGACTTAGCTGTGCAAAAAACGCTGGCCATGACTGCGATACCCGGTTATTCACGCCACCATACCGGCTATACCATTGATTTTCGCTGCAATGACTACTCGGGCGTGTTTTCTGCAAGCATCTGCTTTGAGTGGCTCAAAAAGAATAATTATGATGTTGCTAAAAAATACGGGTGGATACCCAGTTATCCAGAAGGTGCCAGCAAACAGGGGCCTGAGCCTGAGGAGTGGGAATATATTTGGGTAGGACGCCAGCTTCTTTACGAATAGACAATAATACTACGTAAAGGTATTGCTTCTCTGGCTACTTATCGCGTACAGTTCTCAATAAGATGGCTAATCAAAATCTGAAGATATCAGATCACATATTCCCTTTGTATATGAACGGGCTGGTCGGCAGGATGCTTTATTTGCCGCCCCCTAAACATAAACGACGCGAGATACTGCTTCTATATGGGCATCATGCCAGTATAGAGCGGATGGCTGGCCTTGCTGAAGACATCAATAAATACGGCGCGGTTACCATGCCTGATCTGCCTGGATTCGGTGGCATGGAGAGTTTTTACAAATTAAATGAAAAACCTACGATTGATAACCTGGCCGACTACCTGGCGGCATTTGTAAAAATGCGTTATAAGCGACGCAGGGTAAGCATATTGGCCATGTCATTTGGTTTTGTAGTGGCTACGAGGATGCTACAACGCTACCCAGAACTGGCAAAAAAAGTTGACTTAATGGTCAGTATCGTCGGGTTTGCGCATACAGAGGATTTCAAGTTCTCCCGGAAGAACATTTTACTTACTAAATTCATAGCTAAAGCATTCTCCTATAGAGCTTCTTCATGGTTAGTGCGGCATATCGGGTTGAGGCGAATGTGGATTAAGCTTGCCTATAAATTGGTTGAGAACCGGCACGTTAAACTTCGCGATGCCGACAAGCTTGAACGAAAGAAAAGGGTCGATTTTGAAGTTATACTTTGGCAATGTAACGACGTCAGGACGTATATGTTTACTACTGTGGAGATGTTGAAGTTGAACCTCTGTGATAAAACCGTTGATTTGCCGCTTCATCACGTGGCCGTTCCAGAAGACAGGTATTTTAATAATGAACGCGTGGAGCAGCACCTCAAAGTTATATTCAGCGATGTCGAAATACATAGCACAAGCGTGCCCGGCCATGCACCGACGGTCGTAGCAAGCGCTAAGGAAGCCGCCCCATTCGTGCCGGCCAGAATAAGGCGAATCTTACGGGGCTAGTGTATACTTGACCCTAAGATGAGAATCGGACTTATATGCCCGTACAACATATATAAAGGCGGTGGTGTTCAGGAGTGTGTTCTTGCCATGCAGAATGAGCTTAAAAGCCGCGGACATGACGTAACCATAATTACTCCCCTGCCCAGAGAAATGCCTAATTCCCATGTAGATGAGCGGGTGTTGTTTATCGGCTCTGGCGCTCAAGTAAAATCGTTTCATACCACCGCCCAGGTTTCCGCCACAATCGCTCCCGATAAACTTGAAGAAGCGCTGGACAAACAAAAGTTCGACATACTTCATTTCCATGAGCCATGGGTACCGATGATCAGCCGCCAGATTCTAACGCGCAGCAAAACGGTCAACATTGCTACGTTCCACGCAAAACTGCCGGATACCGTAATGACCCGCACCATCGAACGGGTGATTACACCTTATACCAGGTCAATCCTAAAATATCTCAATTCCTTGACGGCCGTATCGGATGCAGCCGCCCAGTACGTTCATGGCCTTACGGATCAGCCTGTGGAAATTATCCCTAATGGTATAAATCTGGAGCTCTACAAACCCTCCGAAATAAGCAATCCGAGCCCCATGATTCTGTATGTTGGCCGACTCGAGAAACGAAAGGGCGTGAAGTACTTGCTGAAGGCGATGGCAATACTTCAAATACACTGCCCCGGAGCAAGACTGGTCATCGCTGGTGACGGCCCGGACAGGGAAAAGTTAGAATCATACGCGGCAGAAAAAGGGCTCAGCTCGGTCAGTTTCCTGGGTTTTGTGAGTCAGGAAGAAAAAATACGTTTAATGCAAAATGCGAGGGTTTTTTGCTCCCCTGCCCTCTACGGAGAAAGCTTTGGGATCGTACTACTGGAAGCTATGGCATGCGGAACTCCTGTCGTTGCGGGCAATAACCCTGGATATGCCGCAGTCTTAAAGGAACAGCAAGAAAGTTCTTTAGTCTCCCCTAAGGATACTGACGACCTGGCTGCTCATTTAATAGCTTTTCTCCAAAATTCGGAATTGCATGAAAACTGGCGAAAGTGGGGGCTCAAGAACGTATCGCAATATAATTACATTAAAATCGTTGATTCTTACGAAGAGCTCTACAGGAATTTAACAGCCGGAAAATGAAGATAGCTTTTGTACTAGACGATACTCTTGATAAACCGGATGGGGTACAGCAGTACGTGAAGACTGTAGGGGCTTATTTGTCCGCAAAAGGTCATGAAGTCCATTACATAACCGGCGAATCACATTTGGCGCAGCAGCGCTACGTGCATCCGATGTCTAAAAACGTAAAAGTGCGGTTTAACGGCAATGTATTAAGTGTGCCTTTGCCTGCTTCCCGGCGCAAAGTTCGCAGGCTACTGATGGAAGAGAAGTACGATGTGCTGCATATTCAAATGCCCTATAGCCCCTTGATGGCACACCGTGTAGTCGCCGAAGCACCGCCAGCTACGGCAATAGTAGGTACATTCCATATACTGCCTTTCGGTAAGTTATCAAGTGTGGCAACCCGTGCTCTAGGCCTCTGCCTCCGGAGAAGTCTGCTTAAGATACACGAAACCTGTGCAGTTTCTGAGCCTGCTTCAGAGTTCGCCAGACAATCATTCGGCATTCGGCCGGTCGTTATACCAAATGCAGTCGACCTGGCTTATATGAGGTCTATAAAAACGAAGCCGCAGACGAAAATAGTGTTTTTGGGCCGACTAGTGCCCCGTAAGGGGTGCCTTGAGTTCTTGCGGGCCGTGAGTTTGCTGCCGCCTGACATACTTGATGCGTACGAATTCATCGTTGCCGGCAAAGGGCCTGAGCTCAATAGGTTACGGCAGTATGCAGCGGCAAAAAAGCTGAATATTACTTTTTTAGGTTTTGTTGAAGAAGCGGAGAAACCGGTGCTTTTTGCCAGTGCTAAGCTTGCGGTATTTCCTTCTGTTTCAGGTGAAAGCTTTGGAATTGTACTGATTGAAGCTATGGCCTCCGGAAGCGGCGTGGTGCTTGGCGGCAATAATCCTGGATATGCAAGCGTTTTGTCAGATACACCAGAGTCAATTATTGATCCGCATGATCCTCGCTTGTTTTCCAGGTCTATCGAGCGGTTTCTCAGAAACGCTACGCTTTTTCAGGAAGTTCACACTAAACAACAGTACACCGTTAAGCGGTTTAGCATAGAAGAAGTAGGGCCTACTATTGAGGCCATGTACGGGAGAGCAATTGCAAAAGTCACCTAAGATGTAGATACTGTAGGCATGGCGTTGTTTCAGAAACAAAATTCATCGGTTACGGTTCAGACAGAGACAATAATACGTATCATACTCTTGATTGCTCTAGCCGTATTGGCGTTCATGTTTTTAAGCGACATTCGCCACCAGCTTCAACTTATTGCCATTTCTATTTTCTTGGCTATTGCTTTAAACCCGGCGGTAACATGGATAACTTTAAGGTTAAGGAGCAAAAGCCGCGTTCGCGCAACTGGTGTCGCTTATCTCACAGTCTTGACGTTGCTGGCGGGATTACTGACCCTTATCGTCCCTCCGCTGGTAAAGCAAACTGTAGATTTCATAGAAACCGTCCCTGCTACTATAAATAACCTGCAAAATCAGGATTCCGCTCTAGGAAACTTCGTTCGCACCAATGAACTTGATGAACAGTTAGAAACTCTCAGTAATGATATCAGGGATCGCATAGGAAGTGATTTTACGCAGCCAGTGTTCAATACTGCCAACCGGGTGTTTGGCACGCTTATTAGCCTTGTGACAATTCTGGTGTTAACATTCATGATGCTTGTGGAAGGTCCTGTTTGGTTCAAGCGGCTCATGAGGGCACAACCGGCTGATAAGCGCGAACACAGGAAGAATGTACTTAAAAAGATGTATAGGGTCGTCACGGCCTATGTGAACGGCCAGGTTTTAATTGCGGCAATAGGTGCATCGCTTGCCCTTGTGGCCATATTCATAGCCGGTACGATATTTAACGCACCTATTAATGCCGTCGCAATGGCAGCGATAATTTTCATGTTTGGTTTGATTCCTTTGGTAGGAAATACTATTGGCGCATCCATAGTAGTACTTGTGGCACTGTTTTCTTCTCTTCCTATGGCTATTGCGCTGGCAATATATTTCTTGCTTTATCAGCAGATTGAAAACGTAACGCTACAACCCTATATTCAGGCAAAGAGCAACCAACTCACGCCTCTCATCGTTTTTACGGCAGCTATAATCGGTGCTGGTTTTGGTGGTATCTTAGGCGCGTTTGCCGCCATACCGATAGCTGGCTGTATAAAAGTGATCGTCGAAGATAAGTTTCCGCACCTGTTCCCTTCGTTGGACGTGGTGCAGAACAAAAGCAGGGACGAACGTTAATCCTCTATTCTGTACCAAATCTGGCCGTTAGGCGTGTCACGAACACCGATAGCTTGTTTCGATAACTCCACCCTTATACTGTCCGAAGAACTCCAGTCTGCTTGCTCTCTTGCCAGGCCACGTTGATGCAATTGTTCTTTAATTGAATCTGGAATATCGGCTTGGGACAGAAGATCCAACCCCAAGGTACTGTCAATATATCTCAGCAATTCCTCAAAAGGCTCCTGATGCATACGAGGCACGCCATTGCTAAGTTTGTTTTGGAGCTCGCTTAAGGCGCTGAGTGCCTGCGGTGTGTTAAGGTCGTATTGTAAAGCCTTTTGTACGGCAGATTTACACTCCGAAATGGCCGCTCCAGTGTTTGATATGGTGGTTTCATGCTCTGTGTATTGCCATCGCAGCGTCGCAAGGGCGTAGAGATCATATAAACGTTGTTTGGCTGCCCCAAGCCCGTCCAGACTAAATTTTGACTGAGTCCGGTAGTGAGACTCTAGTGCATACATACGTATAACCGGAGGGGAACCCCCTTTGTCTGCTAGATCATCCAGCGTAAAACCGTTCCCCAGGCTTTTACTAATTTTTTGGCCCTCAACAGAAATATGGTTGGCATGAAACCAGTACTTTACATATGGAACACCGAACGCCGCTTCACTTTGAGCAATTTCATTCGTATGGTGTACGGGGATATGGTCAATACCACCGCCATGGATATCTACTGTCGCACCAAGATATTTAACAGCCATAGCTGAACATTCCAGATGCCAACCTGGAAATCCTCTCCCCCATGGGCTTTCCCATTCCATATCACGCTCATGATTTTGCGGACTAAACTTCCACAATGCAAAGTCACTCACATTCATTTTTTGAGTATTCAGTTCCACCCTTGCTCCGCCCTGCAGTTCATTCAGGCGTAACCCGGCAAATTTGGCATAAGTTTTAAATTTTGCCGTATTAAAGTAAATACCGTCATCTATTCGGTAAGTATAGCCTTGATCTTCAAGTTTTTTTATAAGTTCAATCTGTTCAGGAATATGGTCCGTAGCTTTTGGCAGTACGTCTGGCATATCAATATTTAGCCTGTTAAGCCCGTCGAGAAAATGGTCAGTATAGTATTGGGCTACTTCCCAAGCGGTGCGTCCTTCCCGGCGGGCACCTTTTTCAAGCTTGTCCTCCCCTTCATCAGCGTCGCTCACAAGATGGCCTACATCGGTAATGTTCATTACCCATTTTGTTTCGAATCCGGCAGCCCGAAGCGTACGTACCAGAATGTCATATCGGATGAATGTAAACCAGTTTCCTATATGCGGATAGTCATACACGGTCGGCCCGCATGTGTATACCCCAAGGGCTTGTGCCGTCAAATTTATTTCCTCAATTTGGTGCGAGGCTGAATTGTATAGCTTCATTGCGTGGTACTTTCTAATTGGCGTAGTAGTTCGCTCGCTTTATTTATACAGTCAGTCTTAACCTCAGTGAAAGGCCTTTTGTCAGTAACCTTAAATCCGCTGGCATAAGGATGACCGCCACCGCCGAAATATTGTGCTAGGTCGGTGGCAATCCCTTTTCCGTAATTACAGCGTATTTTAGCCGTTATCTTGCCGTCAGCATAAGTTTTAAATGCAATGGCTACATCAGTATTCGTTGTTAATCGCATGTCATCCAATACAAGCATGGAGGGGTTGTACTCATGACTGTAGGCTGCAATTTCTGAGTGACTAATCGTTACCGCTGCAATCCTATTTTCGTCAAAGTACTCCACTCTTTGCAGTAACTCACCCTTAAAATGAACTATATCCGGACTTTTACGCATTGTCTCCCGGCGTGCACTTTCAAGTTTGGCCAAGGACACACCGGACTCGACGAGCTCCGCCATAATATGAATGCTCTGACCGGTTGTAGCCTCGGACATCAGTCCCAGGCTGTCAGACAGTATGCTGATAGCAAGAAACTCTTTCACCTCCAGGCTCATGGGCCACTTATTCTCATTGACGAGCTCATATAATAATTCACCCGTTGCTACAGCAGGTTTATTTATCAGAATAGTAGAAAAGTAAATCGTGTTTTCTACGGGATGATGATCTATAACGATTGATGGCCGGGTCGTCAGACTACCGATCTGACCGGTTTTTTGTAATTGTTCTAAGAGGCTGATAGCGCTGGTATCGACAATAATCGACAAGTCAAACTGTGACGGTAACTGTTTATTCACTCTGTCCCAGCCAGGGAGGTGACGCAAATAGGTTGGAATATCAACCCCACAGTATTGGTACACGTCCTTGCCCATGTCACCCAAGATCTGCTCCAGCGCCAGCGAACTGGCCAGGCTGTCTCCGTCAGGATTGTCAGCCTGTACCACGACAATGCGTTGAGCGCGGTCCACGTACTCGGCTATGGTTTGGCTCACAACTCAGTCCTTCCTTCCAGGGCCCGGCCAAGAGTTATTTGATCGGCGTATTCAAGATCGACTCCGACAGGCAGACCACGTGCCAATCTGGACACTTTGACTTTTCGTTCTCCAATCTGCTGTTGAATATACAAGGCCGTCGACTCCCCTTCGACGCTCGCATTGGTAGCCAGAATTATTTCGTTTACTTTATCATCATCTATTCGTACCATAAGTTCTTTTATGTGTAATTGCTCCGGTCCAACGCCATCTATAGGTGAGACTAATCCTCCCAGGACATGATAGGTGCCTTTAAACCGATTTGTTTTCTCTAAGGCCACTATATCAAAGGGCTCTGCAACGACAGCTACAAGCTGCTTGTCACGCGTCGGATTGGTGTAAAGATCGCTCAGCTCCTTGCCTGATTCAATTAACGCGAACGTCTTCTTACAGTACGTTACTCCAGCATGGAGGGCTTCAAGGCTTGCTGCTATACGCTTGGCGGATTGAGGGTCGGCTTTTAATAGGTAATAGGCATAGCGTTCGGCAGTTCTCGGCCCAACGCCAGGCAGGGTAGATAACGACTCGATGACGTCTTGGAGGGCTGGTGGCAGCACATTCATGCAGCTTACTAAAGGCCTAAGTTACCAAGTGCGCCCATCATGGGCTGCATTTTTTCTGCTGCTATTTTCTGACTTTCGCTGATTGCTTCACGGAATGCGTCCTCAATCCAGTGCTCCAGTTGACCTATGTCTTCAAGGTCAACATATTCCGGATCGATGTGAACCTTCTTTAACTTTTGCTCGCCGGTAATTTCCACTTTTACGGCACCGTCACCTTTTTCAACGGTTATGGTCATTTTCTGCAGTTCTTTCTGAAGTTTCTTTACTTTCAGTAACATTTTAGCTTGGTCAAATCGGTTCATGGTAACTCCTTTATCAGGATATATTGTAGCAGAGAGGTTAGGGTTACCGTAGCCGCTGGAATGAAGAGCGTGTTTCCGGTGCATTTGCCCACGCGACGAAATAATGCGTCAGGTTATATGCGCAGCTAAGTCCTACTGTGAGGGTTACGATTGTAAGGGCTAATGATTTAGCGAATGGATTGCGTGGAAAGACATCAAACCACTGTTGCATAAGGTAGGCCAATCCAGAAACTGCGATAATGTAAATGAAAGGAAGCAGTATGGATACTGAGATTATTGATCCTGCTGCAATCAGGACGGTGCTAAATATGAAAAAGCCCGTCAGAAGTTTAACGCGTTCTAATTTTCGGTATTGGAGATAACTATAGCAGCCTGCTACGAACAGCGCGGTCGTAAATACGTCAAGTAACGGGTTGTTTCCTACCCATCGCGTCGGGTCATCAGGCCCTCTAAAGAAAATATTAACCGGTATACTCACCACTTCTCTTAAGAATACCCCCAGTTCCGGAACAGCGTTCGGCAGGCCTAACAGTGGCAGTAGTTGCGCAGGGTTCAGTATTGCCAGCCTGATGAGCGGTGAAAGTATCAGGAGAGTTAAAGCCACTGCCACGATAGTCTGAAGAGTGGTCGTTCGTCTGAACTCCTGGGAAATTCTTTTTCTTTGCCAGAATGCTCCGGCGGCCAATATCCAGATCAGTCCAGGCACATATATCAACGTAGCAGTGACTACGGTAAGCGCTACGAACGGCCAATTGCCTAATTGTCGATTTGCTTTGAGCCATAAGCCACACGCCAAAAGAACAATCGGTAACATATAAAGTACATCGGGGGTTGCTAATCGGGCGGTATGCAGGAACCAGCTGGAAGAAAGAAGTAACGCACTGCCGAGCAGGGCAAGTCGTCTGGTGTACCATTGACGCACGAGGTAATAAAAACTGACTACGACAAAAACACCAATAAGCGCACTAATGCCTCTGAGTGCGGTAATTGAATCGATATTTAGCTTTTCCAGAATATAAAGCGGAAGCAGGAATGGTAAAAAGAAAGGATTTTCAATAATACTCCTCAGACCCAAATCCTTGGCAAGTAAGTGCATGTGAAAAGGTTGCTCAGTCGTGGCGACGCCAGGCACCAGGGAGCCAAGCTTATAAAACAGCACTGCAAATACAAAGCCGAGCAAAATTACGTATGCGACTGCCGGCTTCCATGCTACGTCCAGTAAAAAGTAAAGCCGCTTCATTCTTAAAATAGTATACAGGGTTCGCGCTCAATTAGCCTTCAAAAGGAATGTTGTGTTTGGTGTCCAAACCCCGGAAACGCTGTTTTTCCTTATCAAAATATAATTCCACGGTGCCCGTCGGCCCATTCCGGTGTTTCTTTATAAGAATATCGGTTATATTCTTTCGTTCAGTATCCGGATTATAGTAATCTTCGCGGTAAATGAAGGCTACAACATCGGCGTCCTGTTCAATCGAACCTGATTCCCGAAGGTCGGACAATTGGGGTATCTGCGGGCTTCTGCTTTCAACTGAACGGCTCAGCTGGCTTAATGCAATTAAAGGAACATTCAGCTCACGGGCAATGCCTTTCAGGCCACGTGATATTTCAGATATTTCCTGAACCCGGTTGCCTTCGCCTGCAAACCTTGATCCGCCGCTCATAAGTTGTAAGTAGTCCACAATGATCAGACCCAACTCATGTTGATGGGCTTCTCGTCTTGCTTTGGTACGTAAATCACTTACGGTAATACTTGGTGTGTCATCAATATATATCTTGGCTTCGGACAGAGTGCCCATGGCGTGCCCGAGCTTCTCAAAGTCCGCATCGGTCAGGTTTCCTGTCCGCAAAGCCCAGGCATCTACGCCGCTTTCCATTGAAAGCATCCGGTCAACCAGCTGCTCTTTACTCATTTCCAGGCTAAAAATAAGCACGGGCTGGTCGGATTTTACTGCTACATTATGGGCTAAATTAAGACTGAATGCCGTTTTGCCCATAGAAGGCCGCGCAGCGAGGACAAACAAATCGCTCCTCTGCAAGCCAGCCAGTATGTTATCCATATCCTTAAAGCCGGTTGATACGCCACGTATTTTGCCCTTGTCCTTGTGCAGTTCGTCTAACCTGTCAAAGCTTTCCGACAAAATGCTCTCAATACTCGCAATGTCCTGTTTCACATGCACCTGACTAACCTCAAAAAGCCGTGCCTCGGCCTGCTCTACAAGATCTTGTAGGCTTTGGGCCTCATCAAAGCCAAGCCCGACGATGTCTTGGGAGGCTTTTATAAGCCGTCTCCGCAGGGACTTCTGTGACACTATTTCCGCATACTGTTCAGCGTGGGCGGCAGTTGGAACAAAGTTCGTCAGCTCAGTAAGATACGCCGGACCGCCCACGAGGTCTAAGAAGCCAGTTCCTTTGAGCTGGTTTGAAAGAGTTAGGACATCTATAGGGCTGTGTTTTTCATATAATTTCAATATGGCTTCGTATATCCGCCGGTGCTTTTCGTCGTAAAAGTCATGTGGTTGGATGGTATCTGCAATTTTAACGACGGCATCAGCATCTATAAGTACAGCCCCCAAGAGACTTGCCTCCGCTTCCAGGCTTTGTGGCGGTATTCGTGCTCCCTCAATATCCATGATGTATTACGATTCTAGCACTTCCGCTGAACCGAAGATATTGCTAATGGCTTCTACGCCGGCAGATTTATTAGCAGGTTGTTTTTTACCCGTATCCACCGATGCTAAGTTGCATTCGATTCTGATAGGGCGGCCGAATGCTGCTGACACTGTTTCAACTAGCAGTTGTTTATTGCGGGCTTCGTTTATTCGCTTTTGATGGAAACCGAATTTAAAGCAAAGAGTCAGGGTGTCGTTTTCAAACACCGGATCTGCCATCCTTACCACACCGTACAGGGTGTTGTGGCGCTTTTTGACGGCTTCCAAAACAGCGGCCCAGGCTGTTTCATCCAGTGTGGCGATTAGTGTAGGAGCGGGCTCATCCTTGATGGGAATTATATCTGTTTTTTCAGTGATTTTGGGTGGTTCGGCGGTGATAACGATATCTGGTGCAGTTGGGGCTACTGCGGCAGAAGTCTTTTTGGTTTTAATCTGCAACGGCGGGTTGTTTCGACCTACGACCGCATCAAGAATTGTAATTTCGAAGGCAAGATCCGGATCTGGCGACGCCTGTACGCTCATAAGCTTATGCAAAATAGCCAGTACTGAGGCATGGTCCACTTGTGTGCCACTCACTATAAGACTGCGCATACTAATTGATAACTGTTTCGCCAGGTTTACCGGCTGACAACCATCAGCTTTTATCCGCTCCAAAACCTGTACGGCGTCAGGGATGTTGCCGTTTAGTATGACGTCCTGAAGGGACAGTACTACTTCGCGGGGGGCCATTCCTAGTAGCCGCATGACACTTTCTGCATCTACGGCGGCCGACTGTGACCCCGCCTGGTCAAGTAAGCTTATGCTGTCGCGAAAGCTGCCTCCACCGTGCTCAGCAATGAGCCTGAGCGCCTCATCAGTTGCTTGAATACCCTCAGATTTTGCTATATGACGCAAGTGGTCCACAACCGCCACTGAATCAATCGGTTTGAAATTATACCGTTGCGTCCGGCTAATGATGGTTTCTGGCACTTTGTGCAACTCGGTAGTAGCCAAAATAAAGACAGCATGGGCAGGTGGCTCCTCAAGTGTTTTTAAAAGGGCATTAAATGCCTCCCTTGTAAGCATGTGGACTTCATCGATTATATATACTTTGTACTTGGCTAATGACGGTGCATTCTGGACTTTATCCCTCAGTTCCCTGATTTCATCAATGCGCCGGTTACTGGCCGCGTCAATCTCAATGATATCCATATGATTGGCCTTTTCGTCATATGGAAGTCTATTTATTTCATGGGCAAGTATCCGGGCAACACTGGTCTTGCCTACGCCTCTCGGCCCGGTAAACAGATAGGCATGACTTATCTTGCCATTCTTAAGCGCATTCTCTAGCGCTGTGGTTATATGGTTTTGTCCGACAACTTCCGCCAGGGATTTAGAACGGTATTTTCTGTAGAGCGCCTGTGCCATAACTAGTATTATACGAGTCAGTAATGCCGTTTGCTGTTGTTATTTGTGACGCTGCCCCAAGGCTGCGCGAATATACGCTTCTGTCGCTAGGAGCCCGAACGGTACGCTTAGTATCAATAATGCCCACGCCAGTGCGCTCACCGTTTCGGTTGGCAAAACTGCATAGGTAGCAAAGATAAACGCAAACAAGGCTATATTCTCGAAGAACATTGATAGTTTGCCATTTAGATCGGCTTCCGGCTCGTTGCCTCTGAGCTGTGCCACTGAAGCCGCTACGGCGTTAAGAAGATTATGTATGACAATGTATGCGAGGGCGAGTGCGGGGGCTAAGCCGTATATGAACGTACTGACGAGAATTACTGCTATGGCGATTTTATCTGCAGTTGCGTCGAACATGGCACCGAACCGGGTTGGTGTGGTGAGCCGCGAGATGGGTCCATCTAGTAAATCAAGTATTCTGCCAAGTACAACGAGCACAAACCCATACGGAGTATTTAATGTAAACGCACCGATTAAAGACAGGATGAGCCCTAATAACGTAATGGCTGAAGCTGGCGTGCAAACAGTCTTGAGCGTAATGCCTTCAACAACCTTTTTATTTGCCGGAGGCTTGTACAAAAAGGTAAGGCTTGGATACCTAGAGAGCAGCTTCGAGAGCAGCCCATTCAGCATGCGTATCGTCCTCTGGTACGTTTACGCTCACTTGGTCGCCAGGTTTAGCCTTAAAGTATGTCACACTTGCGAGCAGTACGCGGTAGCGCTTGGCGTTCACGTCTACGTAATAATGGCCATTTTCTTGTACTAATACGCCGACGATTTGCTTACGCGGAATAGGACCGATTTGTTTGTACATGAATGCGCCGTCATCGGCTATCGTCAGCTTAAGGATATCGCCCTGGACAAGTTTTGATTTACTGGCGTAATTGGCTGGCACCGGATAAGTTTTGCCGTCTGAGCCAACCATATTCTGGCCGTCAAATACACCTTCGATAACTTTACCGAGAGTTTCTTCTTTCATGGCGGCAGCTACAACCGGATCATCACCCACCAGACTTGCAAGCAGTTCTTTTGCTGCAGCAAGGCTAGTCTCGGCTTCGGCAATAAGTGCTTTCAGTCGTTTTACTTGTTTGTCTGGTACATCCGCCATAATTTTCGTCTCTCAAGGTAGTATCTGATATTTGACTACTCTTGGACCTACCGTATCATGCAGTTACTTGCAAGTCAAAAAAAACTGTGGAAAACTGTGGATAATTCAACTTATTAAGCATTAGCGCTCAATAATCTTCAAAGATAACTTCCCAATTACCGTTAGAATCCGCAGCGTACGTAATCCTTCGGCCGCCCTCAGCCGTAGCTGCCGGTACTGATTCGGATATTGCCGTAGCACCAAGCGATGCGTGAATGTCAGATGAATTCATCAACCTTCCGTACCACATCAATTCTGCATTTATGATAGCGTTTTGTGTTGCGATCGCTCCCGATTCTGGCCTATGACGGCCAGATGGGTCTTGGGGTAACGGCTTTACTTCTTCTGCACTCATACACGAAGTCTAAGCCTTGATCTAAGTAAGTTCAACCGCAATTAAATTAAAATACCCCGGGATTTACTCCTGGGGTATTTTATCCGCTATTTTCGGAAGAGCAGCCGGGAGATGAATTTATTTCATCTCACCGCGCGATGAGAAACCCAATCCGGAGGGACCCATTTATGGGGCCGCGAATGGGTGTCTCATTACACTAGTTCAACCGTAGCGCCAGCGTCTTCAAGCGCCTTCTTGGCGTTGTCAGCATCTTCTTTCTTAGCCTTCTCAAGTACAGTCTTAGGAGCACCGTCTACAACTGCCTTAGCTTCACCAAGACCAAGGCCGGTCAGATCTTTAACAGCCTTGATAACGGCAACTTTCTGAGCACCAGCGTCCTTCAGAACGACATCATATTCGCTCTTCTCTTCAGCAGCAGGAGCTGCGTCACCGCCGGCAGGGCCAGCAACAGCAACCGCTGCAGCAGCTGGTTCAATACCGTATTCATCCTTCAGGATGGTCTTAAGTTCGTTTACTTCGAGGATGGTTAAGCTTGTGAGCTGTTCTGCGAATTTCTTTAAATCAGTAGCCATGTGAATGGTTCCTTTCGATTAGTTAGCTGCCTGGGCTTCGACACCGTCGAGGAGCGCATGCAGATTACCTGACAGGGCGTTCGTTACGTCGTGTACAGGGGATAGTAATGTAGCAACTACCTGAGCAATCAGTTCGTTCTTGCTTGGGAGGGTTGCGAGGGCCTTGACCTCATCAGCTGAAAGGAATTTACCTTCAGAGCTGATAGCGCCGACGAATTCAACCGTCGGCTGTGTCTTGGCAAAATTAGCCAGCACTTGTGCGGGCGCGACTTCATCATCACTGTTAAAAGCATATAAAAGCATGCCGTTCAGCGCACTTGTATCTGCGGCTTTCAGCGTATCGTTTGCCTGTAAGGCCTTGATGACAAGGCGGTTTTTAACCACTTTTACGTGCGTATTGTTGCCTTTGGCGTCGCGACGCAAACCCTGGAGGGCCTTCACCGGTGTACCTTGGTAGGCAGCTACGACGGTCATCTTGCTGTTTGACAAACGGTCGCTGATTTCAGCAACAACTTCGTCTTTCTTTACTTTGCTTAAAGCCATTTTGTACTCCGTATTACGGATTGTTGTGTATGCAGGGTATCGACCAGACCATGCTTCGTTGCCAAACAAAAACGTCTCGGGGGTTTATTCCAAAGACGTTCAAACGCTCAAAAGAGATTGTTTGTACCTCGGCGACATTATCAAGGCTGGTGACCCGTCGCTGTCTCTGGCAACTTATCTCCTATTATATCCTAAAGCTAGATTCAGTTCAAGATGTCTTCGCGCGCTCAGCGGCAGCAGCCCAAAGGGCGGTGTATCCTCCGTCAAGAGCTTTCATGGCTACCCTTCCGAGTTCTACTTTCTCTAGGGCATATTCTTCTCTCAACGCTTCCCTCGTCTCTTCTTCAGGGACATCTTCACCCGCAATAGCAAAGGCGATGGTTGAAAGCATCTCTGGGGGTAAGTTTAGTCGTCCCAAAGCACTGATGGTAGCTTCGATCGCCGCCGCTCCCTCTGCGTAAGTACGGTTTAGTCCCAAGTTATCGCTGACTGGATCCCATGCGGGTTCCATAGTAGTGACTTGCGGGATATAAGTTGTTCGCGTCATATCTATGCCACCTCCGCGTCAACAACACGCACCATGCCGTTTGGCGCATTCTTAACCTGCCCATGTGTCCACACTTCTCCAGTTTCTACGTCCTGGTATCGGCCGAACTGCCGGACAAGTACAACCGGTTTATCTGTTTCAGCCGGAGTATCGGTGTACTGAACTTCTAAACCAGCCCTCTGGCATACCATTTCTGCGAGTCCTGCACTTAAGGGTCGTTGTGCTACCTCGCTTAAAGTGTAAGGTTCAAATGTTTCTACTGACATGATATTCTCCATAAATTAAAAAATAGGCTTCGATTGAAGCCTATTTTTTTGGACTGCGCTGGCGGGTTATCCCCGGGCTTCAACCATACTGAAGCGCAGCCCTAGAATGCTGATAATAATCAAACTGCTGCGTAGGTTGAAACTCATAGTAAACAGTAAATACCTGCCAAGCATCCCTGTCAAGCTTTATTGACAATGCATAACTGAGGGAGTACAGTCGTAACTGTGAACCATTTATACCGCTCAATTATTACCCTGATGACGAATGCTTGCCGTTACCAGTTCGTCATGCTCAAGGTGCCTATAAACGCGGAGTCAATGGTCTAGTTCAATAACAATCAATCAGCAAATCAACCGGACTCCGCAACGAGTCCGGTTTTTTAATAAGGAGAAACTATGAGTATCGAACGACAATCTAATACCAGTGCTGCATCACTCCGGTGTAGTTACGCAGAAATAAGGAAATGGGCGGCACAAGGCGTAGACGTGGAGCTGTTGATTCCACAAGCTGCCGGTTCTGCAATTTTGGCAGGTTCCGTTGACGTGAATCCTGTTGTGCCCCTGGAAAATACCATAAGTGATATAGAACAGGCGGGTTACTGAGAGCACCTTGAAATTTTATGTAATAGTAGTAATCTAGCTAAGGAAATCGGTTATATCAAGAGAGGTATGAACCAAAGAAATCATGAGTGAAATGCCCACAAGCCAAGCTGAAAACTTCAGCTTCACATCACAGGAATTATTCCAAGAGAAGATATTCAGCCCTGAAGAACGTATTGACGGTCTTCTAGATGCTTATTCCCGTACCCTCGTAAATGGCACCAAAGCTGCATTTAAGCAGATAGTTGACAGGTTTTCGCCTGAGAATGTAGAGGGAGTCCGCAACGAACAGGTTAACGTTGCATGTTGGACGCTCGCTCAAAACCCGGAAACGCGTGGTCAGGCCGTATTGCTCCGGAGTTTGTATATTGTTCACGAGATTGACAGGTTCGTAGCCTCCGGGCGAGCGGATACATTTTTGGATCTCTATCCCTTTCACACGTATGAAAACCAGTTTTGGCAAGGAGTTGATTATGAAGTTGGTGCGTTACTGAGCGAGCTCCAGGCAGTTCGGGCTGGAGAGCTGGACGCTTCCAGTAACCAGCAGGCTATTCACTTTGAGCTGCTGGATTCGGGTTACTTAGAGTTTGGTGATTATGTTGTGCATAGAAGGCCAACGACTTGCCCTAACGGCGAAGTGGGGTTTGTGGACTACGTGGTGGGGCATAAATCTCTTTTTGAAGGCCCGACCCAAGAGTAATCTACTGCAGCTGATTCAACTTGAATTGTGTATAGCGCTCGGCTGCAAGCCGGGATAATTCCGGATCTTCCCCTTGGTTCACGAATTTCATAGCATCGGCAATAAGCGGGTGTACTTCCGAAAGTTTTTCGTGCATCTGCTGGACTAACTTACGGTATCCGGGATGGCCTTGCGGGCTGGTTCTGAGTTCATGAAGATGAAATGCCTCACGCGCATTGTAGGTCACTTTCCATCGCATCTTGTGGCCAAGTAACGTAGCGTACTGCGCTTCCAAATCATACCCGGCCGCGGTCAAGAGGCTGTGTAATTTTAAACTGAGATCAAAACAGGATTCAAATGCCTCACTAAGACCAGCCTCCTCCACAAGTTTAGGTACCTCATATCCATACCGGGGTGTTAAAATCTGCCAGGCCATATCGTCGACCATGCGGTGTCTCTGTAAATCGCGGAATATGCCGTAATCACACACGAGATCCCAACTGTAATGGGCGTTTTCCAGTGCACGCCCGGGCCGATGTCTTCGATTTAATCTTTCCCCGAAATACGCTTCCATAACAGCATGTTTTTGGGTGACAGGCCATGACTGGACGAGCTTTTGAATCTCCGTGAGAGGGAGGCTGGAATGCTCATAAAGCATATTTGGCACTAGATCAAGCTCATTCCGCGGCCATACTGCAGTTAAGGTTACAGGCTCGCTTTCAGCAGAATGATTATCCGGAAGAAGCTCTGTCGCTAGCACCCTTACTGCTGAACGTGTTTGGGCATTGTAGGCTATCGTTGCTCCTCCACGATCCGGCTTGTCTGCACGCTCCAAGAAAGTAGGGATTACTTTACGGGCTTGCTCAAGGATCTTCTTTCCGGTTGACTGGGCTTCTTTTAGCTCGTCACCTAAGAGATGCATTATAAGACTTTCCAGCGCCTGACCGGAAGCATATATACCTACCGTAGATTTTGTAGCAACGGGCAGGACCGGACGTATGGCATCACAGGCCTGGGCTCGGGTCGCTCCCTGCCAGGCAATATCCTGTTCAGCTTTTGGCGTGTTGGAGTTAGCGCGTACATAATCGGTTAACTTATGAACCATGTCTGAATACAAGTCGAAGATGGTGTCTAAGGATTTGTTGTAAACTTGCTTTGTTTTATCGTCAAAATGTTCGGGTGTGTAATATTTGTACTTTCCTGCTATATCTTTCTGATCATAGTATATATACCGGGTTGATTGCTCGAGGTAAGCTGCCAATCGTCCCCATTCCAGTTTCTTGGTCAACAAGTTAGACGCCCCTTCGACAACCACATACTGACCTACCAGCTGTTGTACCGAGTCGTCGCCGTAGGCTGTAATGACGCGCTGGAGCAACTGTTCATCCTTATCTATAGCAGCAGCGAACTCATCCAGTATCGTTACGCGCATATCGTCTCCCCGCCGGCTGAGTCGTGCCATTGCGGCGGCGATAGTGATCGGGCTCATACTCTCACGGAATGCATAGACATTATCAGTCGTACTGGTAACTGATTTATTTAAAAATTCTTCGCCGGCAGCAGTTATGGTATAGGTATTTTGCTCTTTGATAATAAACGGATTATCAACGGTTTTTTTCATGGCTGGTTGCTCCCTGTTTTTCTTAAGCGACGGCAGATATGGCTCGATGGTTTTCCAGACATGTTCCTGAACTGTATCGATATCCATAAGTTTGCCACTGCGAACGCAGTCAATCCGTGTAAAGTCTTTAGGAAATAATTGGCATAAATCATCATATACTTGGACTGATTTTTCAAGATGAGATAAATCTGCTTCGTGTATATCACGTTTTTTATCAGTATAGGCTCTCGTATCCTTTTGATCTACCAGGCTCTGAGCGATGTCTGCAGGCACACGCAAGACGACTGACTTGTCGGGCCTTGGTATGCCGAGCATTTGGAACTCGAGATTATCAAGCCAGATGAAATAACCGCGCCGCTCTTCCGGATGATCAAACTTAGTGCCTTGATGTGCCATATTTGAGCCAGTAAAGCGGTTGGCAAGTACTACTTTTCCTTCCTCTAGCGCCGTACGGATTGCAGGCGCAGCCTGGTAGCGGTCAAGGGCATAAAACAATGATCCGGTGTACGGTCCGACGTCATTTGCGGTTCCGTATTTGCCGTTTAAGTACTCCCTGACAAAATAGCTCGATGGCTGCTCATACTGCGGGAAATCAAATGTTGCAACGTCATAGCCTTCTTTTTCCAGCCGGTCAACCAGCAGCCTGAACTGAGTACCCTTGCCTGATCCGTCCGTCCCTTCGATTACAAAAAAAGTGCCAGCCAGTTTCCCTTTGCTCATCGTGCTTTTAAACCTTTGATTGGCTCCGGCAATTTTCGCTTGTCCTTATATGCCCGTGGCAGCATAGCTTCAGGATGCCAATTTGAAATAATTTCATCTAGATTCGTACCAATTTGGTATTTACCGCTGAAGCCCCCATCGCGTCCCTCGCCGTAACTGCCTTCTACTTCGCCGGTCTCAAGGAATACCGCTTGTGCAATGCGTTCACCCACGGGCAAGAGTACAGTCTCGTGTTCATTCAGGTTATAGATTTCAAGGGTCAGACGGTTGATGTAGCCTGGGTCAACCCAACCGGCATCAAAACATACGGCAACCCCGTTTCTTCCCCAACTGGAACGGGCCTTTACCTGATATGCGCCTGGCGGTTTGATGCCAAAGAATTCATGAGTGTGAGCCAATATCCGTTCGCCCGGCCGCAGTGGTATTACGGGGTGGTCAGCTGGAATATTCTCAAGCAGTTTTACACCGTTGGCAGCACACCAATCCTGGTGTATGACGGCCTGATGTACATCGCCGAAATAGCGTTTTACATCAGTTTCGTCGAAAGGATTATAAACATAACCCCGCTTGGACTGCCCCGTACGGTAATAATAATAACCAAGCGTTACGTCTAGGCTGGCGTGTGCAATGTGTTTTGGATCAAACGGCACGCATACGATATGGCCGCTTTCCAGTGCTTCCCGAATCTGTGTATTACTGAATACCCCCATGAAACCTCCAATATCTACCTATTGTACGGTTTGTCAAAACCATGTTGCAAGCATAAGAGGAAATATTACAACTGATTAGCGCGTTCTTGTCCGGTAGGTTTTTTTCAGTTTTCCGGTTCGGATGTCTTCAAGCAATAGTTTAGCGCAGTAATTAACGTCCTCAATAGTCCCGTCACTAAGGAACGTTGCATCAACCCGTATGTTATCACGTTCGCGTTCCGTCGGATCAAGCATGTCGTTCTGGAGATGGCCAGGACGGTATACCTTTATGATTACAGCGTTCACCTTGCGAAGGATTGCTGCGTCAATTGGGTAGCGGAGTCCGCCTACAATACAAAGCTTCGTTCCTTTTCGCTCGGTTTCGTATATACGTTTTGCAATCTCGTTATACCAGATGCCCGTATTAACGTGCTGTACGAGATGACCGCCAAGCCACTGCAACAGTGGTCTATAGGTCTCTTTGTTTTCATGTGTAATGTGGTGACGCAGCAGTTCAGGGTTACGACGTAAATTTTCCGCATGCATAATTAGCTTCTGGTATTCAACCGGGTGAGTCTGGACATCGCTCCGTTTCAGTGCAATTTGTTCAAACGTACAATGTATACCCAGATTCTCGAGAAGGATGGCCGGCAGAACTTTCAACCAATTGTTGAGCTGGTCTAGATCATATGGATCGATTGGGGTCTGCATCGCCGCATGCATGGCGTCGGCTACTTCGGCAATAATCAGGCTGGATTCAAAGTGGACGGTAAGCGGCTCTAAATCAGATAGGGCTTTTGCAAGTGTGGTCTTACCATGGCCGATGGGACCAGTTAATCCAATGACAATCATAAGCGTATTGTAGCTGTAAAGAAAAGCAGTGTCTAATGAGCGATGCGGACATAGGGCCGCTTAGCGTAAAAGATAAATGTCTTGTGCTGTCCGGAGAGTTTTATCAGGTGAGTATGGTAATGTGTAACGGTCTTGCTTATATTCTTGGGTGACCGTGAATAGTTACTGTAGCCATGCGTTTCATACTCCGCCAAGAGGCGCATATATTCGCCGCGCATAGGCTCAGTAAAGTCCTGGAGTGAGGGCGTATGCAGCTTGGGAATTAGCAGTAGATGATCTATGACTTCCTGCTCATCCCATAAGGAATACCGGAACATATTCTTTATAAGAATGAACGATTCACTTTCTTTGATAACTTCTTCGCCCTCGCTCAGACTGCAAAACTGGCAGCTGGCTTTTAAGACTGGCCGCTGTTTCTTATAACGTGCGTATTTCAATTCTTCTTTTCGAGAACGAAGTGGCATTTAAATCCTTTGAATCCAGTGTAGCACCATAAAAAACTGCCGCAAGTACATTGCGGCAGTTAGACGGCAGTTGTTTATTCTATACTTCGCTGGTTTCTACTTTGACCGATGGGCCCATAGTAGATGCGACATGGATAGCTTTGACATAAGTGCCTTTGATGCTGGCGGGTTTGTTGCTTCGGATGCTGTTTAAGAACACCCTTGCGTTCTGTTCCAGCTTATCTGCGCCAAAGCTGAGCTTGCCGACGGCAACATGGATGATACCTGTGCTGTCGACACGGTATTCTACGCGGCCGGCTTTTGCTTCCACGACTGCTTTGCTGACATCCGGGGTAACGGTGCCGCTTTTAGGGTTAGGCATGAGGCCTTTCGGGCCCAGTAGGCGAGCATATTTCCCGAGCTTTGGCATCATTGCCGGGGTCGCGATAAGGATATCAAAATCTATTGTTCCTTTATCAAGCTGCTGCAAGAACTCGTCGCTTGCCGCGATGTCCGCGCCAGCCTTTTTAGCTTTAGTCACGTCATCGGCGTCTGCAAATACTGCCACACGGACGGTCTTGCCAGTACCGTTCGGCATGACAATTGTGTCGCGCAGATTCTGGTCGGCTTGGCGGGGATCAACACCAAGGTTAACGTGGATTTCAAAACTGGCATCGAATTTGACCGGGCTTGTCTTCAGTATAACGGCGATAGCTTCGTTAAGGCCGTAGACTTTTGACTTGTCTATCTGCTCAGAAACTTTTCTGTAGTTTTTGCTGCGACGTTCTAAACGGCTCCGCGCAGGCTTTTGCGGCTGCTTTGGTTTGTCTTCAACCTCAGCAGCTTCAGCCTTACGAGCTTCCTTGGCCTGCTTGTCCTCAGCCTCTTTTAACGCTTTTTCGCTGCGCTTACCAGCTTTAGCCTTGGTTGTTTTTATTTCTTTTTCTTTGTGACTTGTTTCATCCTGCGTAACATCAGTCCCTTGAGTAGGCCCATGATCAAGCTCCTCTTCTTTGATTACTTCTTCTTTTGCCATTGTTTATCCTTTCGTGGTGCTAGCAGACGATTCGGCGTCCTCCCACAAATTAATTAATTTAAGCTTCTACTTCTACGCCCATGGAACGGGCTGTGCCGGCAACCATCTTTTTGACCGCTTCTATGTCTTCGGCGTTCATGTCGGATGCTTTGGTCTCTGCAATTTCAGTCAACTGGGACTGGCTCAGTTTTTTAGATACCTTCTCCGTGTTCGGTTTTCCCGAACCCTTTTGAATGCCCAGCTTCTCACGGATCAGATCATCCGTTGGAGTGGTGACAAAACGCCACGACATGGTGCGGTCTTCAAAAATAGTGATGTGCACAGTGAGCATTTTGCCCATGTGCTCCTTGGTCGCTTCATTGAAAGGATTTATGAAATCCATCATATTGACACCGTGCTGACCGAGGGTGCTACCCACTGGCGGAGCCGCTGAGGCTTGGCCGCCTTTTATCTTCATCTTTAAATTAGCTTTTACAGCTTTTGCCATTTAATTTCTCCTTATGTGCAGTGTCGACGAAGCGGATCGACGCGTGCGTAACTGTATAAGTTTACAACACTTCTTATCTGTTGTCCAGAGACGCAACGGGTGACGGCTAGACGCGTTTGACCTGAAGTGAATCAAGTTCAACCGGTGTTTCCCGGCCGAACATATTTACCAGCACTTTGAGCTTGCCTTTTTGCGGGTCGATTTCGTTGATAGAACCGTCAAAGCCCTTGAACGGACCGTCAGTAATGTTGACGACTTCGCCGATATTAAAATCTATCTTATGTTTCGGCTCATCCCGACCCATACGCTTCATGATTTTTTCCATTTCATCACTTGCGATCGGTGTGGGTTCAGACCCTGAGCCGACGAAACCAGTTACTGACGGCGTGTTCCTGACGATATACCAGGCGTCTTCGCTCATTTTCATCTGGACCATAACATATCCCTGGAAGATGCGTTTTTCTACTACCTTGCGTTTACCGTTCTTTACCTCAATCATCTTTTCTTTCGGTACTACGACCTGAAAGATTTTATCGCCCATATCCAAACTGTCAGCCCGTTGGCGTATACTCTCTGCAACCTTTTCTTCGTAACCGCTGTAGGTGTGTATTGCATACCACTGCTTACTGGCGTCATACCTTTTACTCATACTATTTTCAACTCCTGCTCATCATTACTTACAATATTAATCCTCTAAATATCTTTGAAAGGCCATAGTCGACGCCGGCCACAACCAGCCCGATTGCGACAGAAAACATAAAGACGGCCAGGCTGAGCCTTATTGTGTCATGTCGATTCGGCCATGTGACCTGTCGGACTTCAGCCCAGGATTCACGAATGAACTTAAGTAACAATACGGAGGCAAGGATTCTACCGATAAAACGCATCGGACGTGTTTTAAAAGGCCATAAAAGAAACGCAAATGGTTTGAAAACTTTCGATAAGGCTTTTCCGACTGCCTTAAAAGGCCGGCCGGCTCCTTTTGCGGATGAGCGTAATCGACGTGGTTTACCGCCTCCGGTAGAAGCTTTCTCTGCCCGCTGTCTTACGGACTCCGTTTTCTTTAGCCTCCGGTTTTTACCTTCCTGTTCTGTCACAGTATCCTCCAATGGAACTTAAAAAACGTACCATATATATGGTACGTCGATTCATGTCAACAATAGCACATCGGTTCAACACTGCCAATACTAAGATTTCATTCCCCTTATTTTAAGATAGAACTGCAATACTTTTGAGGATGAAGCCTTTGCTATCTGGGTATCTGCGGCCAGCTTCTTAAGGTTTATCGTATACGTGGGGTAGGCATGCACACCACCGGAAAGATAATCTAAAGGTAATTTGCGATTCATAAGTATAACAAAATAGCCAATTAGCTCAGCCGCGTTGGCCCCAATTACAGTTGCCCCTAAAACGCTGTGTGATTTATCTATATACACCTCGACCGCACCAAGCTCTTGTTCGGCAATAGCTTTGTCTATCTGGTCGTAAGAAAGTTCGAGTTTCGTATAAGCCACTCTTTTATCTATCAGCTGTTGTTCCGTAGCGCCCACTTGAGAAATTTCCGGTGTGGTAAAAGTAGCGCTTGGTAGCACTGATGGGTCGGGCCCTTTCCCGGCTCCAAACAAAGCGCGGATTGCAGCGCGGGCACCTTGTTCTGCCGCCCAGTGGGTAAACTGAGGGCCGCCTACGCAATCCCCAATTGCAAAAATATGCTTCGCTTTAGTCCGCATTGAAGAATCGACAATAATACCGCCCCGTTCATTGGCAGCTACCCCTGCAGCCTCTAGGTCAAGTTTCTTTGTGTCAGGTGTGCGGCCAATTGCAACCAGGACATCGCTGACAGGCAATTCACCCTTTTGTTCGCCAACAGCATACTGTACGACTGTACCTGCCGCGGTGGTCTGAAAACCAGTAACGTTACTTTCATAGATGATGGAAACACCGTCCATTTGAAGGGATGCATCTAATGCGGTAAAAACCCGGCTGCCAAGCCGTGGCACCAGACTCTCGCCCCGCTCAAACACGCTTACTTGTGTTCCGAGCATTGCAAACGCCTGACCCAATTCCAGTCCTATCGGCCCGCCGCCAATAATGGCCATGGAAGACGGCAATTGCTTTAGCTCCCATATTGTGTCCGATGTGACATACGAGATGTCGTTTAGGCCTTCAATGGCAGGAACGATTGGCTGTGACCCCGTGGCAATAATACATTTCTTAAATTCAATTTGGGTATTGTCGGATTTGACGCTGTGGACGCTATTAAAATGAAACTCACCTTTAAAGACGTCAACGCCCTCTTTCTCCAATGCTTCGGCGTTATCAGTGTCGGTTTCGATATGGTTTATACGGCTATGGACATACTCATGGACGGAAGCAAAATCTAATGGCCCTAACTGAACCGGCATAAATTCGCTTAGCTTTTTGGTCTCATGTATTTTTCGTGCCACGCTTATGAGGCTTTTGCTTGGAACGCAACCGGTGTGCAGGCAGTCACCACCAATCTTGTCCTTTTCTATTAATGCAACCCTAACTCCGAACTGTGCGGCAGTTCTGGCAGCCGTTAAACCGCCGGAGCCCGCACCTATTACTACAAGAGGATATGACCGTGTATTCATGCCCTGGATTATACGCTATTATTGCTCATAAGATGCTTATACTTTTCGGTGTTCTAATGTTTACAGAGTTGTTGCTCTACGCATTGTGGCCAGGCAAACAAATACGGTTGCTGATCATACTTCTGCTTATACCTTCGATATCATTCGTGTCGTTTTCTATGGCCTTAAACGACCCCTCATTATTGCAGTTACTCCTTTGTTATGTCACGATATTCCGCGTTATTAACTTACTGCGCATTGCGGAAGCAAGAATGCATGAGAGCTACCTCAGAAAATCAGTCACCACGGCTGGCCTATACTTTGTTTTAGTCCAGAGTGCCCTTTTATTGCTGATTGTAAGGCGACTGCACATTGACCTTGATATGTTTTTGCACCTACTCCTTATAGCTCAGTTTGTGATTGCTACAATTTTTCTTATATCCGTTGTTCGGACGCTTATTAAAAGCCGTCCCAAGGAAGCGCTGCGGTATCACACTGATAAAGAGCTACCCACGGTTTCGGTTGTTGTGCCGGCCAGGAATGAAACCCGGGACCTTGAATACTGCTTGGACAGCATCCTCATGAGCGACTATCCTAAGCTTGAAGTTATAGTTTTGGATGACTGCTCCCATGATAAGACTTCCGATATTATCAAACGCTACGCTCATGCGGGCGTAAGATTTGTTCAGGGCAAAGAACCAAATGAACGATGGCTGGCAAAGAACTGGGCCTACCAGAAATTATACGAAGAATCCACTGGCCAGTACCTGCTTTTTTGCGGTGTGGACATACGGCTCGGTAAAGATTCAATACGGGCACTGATTAATGTGGCGTTATCCCGGAAGAAAGAAATGATCAGCGTATTACCCATGCGCTCAAAAGGTGGTCTCAGCCATGTGCTGATACAGCCTTTACGCTATTGGTGGGAGCTGGCATTACCAAGAAGGCTTTTTAATCGCCCGCCTACCTTAAGCTCCTGCTGGTTGATCCGCCGTAAGACCCTTAAAAAACTAGGCTCATTTCAAGCAGTCTCTCGCTCAATAATTCCAGAGACATATTTCTCCAGAGAGCTTACGGCGCAAGATGCATACTCATTTATTGTGGCAGATCCCAACTTGCAGATTACTACGGAAAAATCAGTCGAGAATCAGCGCTCAACAGCACTCAGGGTACGATATCCGCAACTTCATAAGCGTCTGGAGCTACTCGCTCTCCATATAATTTTGTTACTTTTGTTTGTAATTAGTCCGTTTGTCTTTATGGGCTTCTGGGTCAGCGGAAGCTTTGCAACCGTCGTCCCGTCCATTACCATTTGTTTATTATTTGCGACCCAGGGTTTAATACTCTTTTCAACCGACCGACGCTCAACCCTATTCGGCATGATCTTATTGCCGGTCTCGGTAATCATAGAATTCACAATGGCCATACTCTCAATGTGGAGATACGAATTTTCACAAATGGAATGGAAAGGGCGTAACGTGTGCATACCGGCAATGCATAGGTTTAAAGCTCCGACAAAATTCTGACAAATACTGAATTTTATTCGAGGTTGGGAATAAATATCATAAACGTTGTGCCCTTGTTGAGCTCGCTCTCAAGTGATATTTCGGCATGTATAAGGCGCGTCAGTTTCATGGTGACATACAGGCCCAGGCCTGTACCACTGTTCTGGCGCGTACGGTAATCTTCTGAGCGGAAAAATTTGTCAAAGACTTTCTCTTGATCGGCTTTGCTTATGCCTATTCCCGTATCCGCCACCCTGAATTCCACCCCGCTCTCACGCTGATGAGCCGATATGGTGATGTGGCCTGACTCGGTATACTTGATGGCATTCGTTACAAAATTCTGTAGGATTTCTTTGACGTACAAGCGGCTGGACTTCAGCAATTCTAAATGCGAATCAACATCAGTCTTTATGGATAATCCTTTTTTCTCGGCATCAGGAGTGTACAATTTTGCCAGTTCGCCTATGAGTTCGTAAGTATTGATATCCTCGATATCAAGTTGTAACTTCCCGCGCTCGGCACGGGAGAGTGTAGCGAGGTCATTTATCATGCCGCTTAAGAAATTTATCTGGTCGTGGGCTTGCTTAAGCGCTTCTTTAATCTGCTGTATATCGCCGGTCTTATCGGCAATGAATTCGGCGTTCCCCACATTACCTTCGGCTATAGCAATAGGAGTACGCAGTTCATGGCTCACGACGCTAATGAACTCATCGCGTTCTTCTTCAAGTGACTTTTCCCTGGTGATGTCCCTCAATAGAATCACATAACCATGCATGCCTTTCTGGCCGTACCCGAGCCGTACCGGCGCAATACTGGTATATAGATTTATTGTGCTACCGTCGGGGTATTGCAACCGCCAATCACGGGTTGTCATCTGAGTCTTTGTGTCAGTAACTGCGCCGTGGATATCAATCGGCTGGTTGTTTTTATCTATGATAGTCGCGACTTCCCTTAGGGGCTTGCCGGCGAGCGTATTATTGACATCGAGGATGTTAAGGGCCGCGCCGTTAGTTATAACGATTCGCGCATGTTGATCCGTCGCTATTACACCGTCGGCCATGCTGTTAATGAGGCTCGTGAGACGTTCGCGTTCGACTTCGGCGCTGCGGGCTGCAGGTGCTATTTTTGAAACCATGCGCTCATTATGCCATACGCCGTCATAACCTTAACAGTTTTACTTAAGCCGTTCGGCCGGTATGGCCGGCTGGTAACCGCGCATTTTTTTTCGAATGGCAGGCAGATCGTCCACATGACGGGCTACTTCTTCCCAAAACGGGTGGCCATGGGCCATGATTTCGGTGTGCACCAACTCGTGTAGCAGCACGTAATCAATAAGGGGTGATGGCAACTGCATCAGATAGGTGTTAAGAACGATGTCACGTTTTGAACTACAGCTCCCCCACCGGCCTTTTAGGGCCTTGACTGATACGGACCGATACGAGAAGCCATGCGTGTCAGCCAGCTGGTCGAGGCGCGCTGGCAGTAATCGCTCAGCCTCAATTTTTAAAGCCTTTTGCGCGCCCCTTTTGGCTGCGTTCTGCGCAATGTCGGACTCGATTTGCATGCTTCCAGGAATTCTTAATACAACTTTGGTCCCGTTCACACGAACAGACGCTTTGTTTGCGTCAGCAGATTGTACGACGCTAAGCGTATGGTAGCGTCCTATTTTTGTGCCGTCATGCATTATTGGTCTTGGGGTGTAATTTTTGGCTATCCATTCTCTTCTCTGTAGCGCAAATTCTTGCCCAATTTTAAACGGCACCCAGGTGGGCATAGTGACTTTTACCTTATCGGGCGTAACCGAAAGCCGGATATTCTTGCTGCCTTTGCGCTTGCAAAGCTGAACTTCGCCAATTCCGGACAGCTCAAAAGACTTCATTTGCATGTTTAGCGGATTACGATGTTGCGTCGGCTCTGGTCTACCCTACCCGCCCTGGGATTGGGTATGAGATTTACAAGCTCTGGTTTGACCATCTTGCTGTGTGTGGCGTCGGTCGAAACGATTCCAAGATCATACAACCGTTTGAAAAACGCGCTGCGCTGCGTGGTATAGGTGTGCTTTCCGCTTATCACCATAAAGTCCTCAAGATTGGATGGGTTCTGCATACGGCCGGCTGATTGTTCAAACAAACTTCTGTCAATCGGCATAGAGTACTTATCGTCTGTTTTTCGGCGGTCACGCTTGCTTGCACGCAAAAATGCACTTTCGCTATCTATCTGGAACCAGATAAGCACTACCTGCGCTTTAACATTGCGGGCCATCTCGCGTAAATACCGTCGCTGGGCGAGCCGGCAGGCATTCATGTCATATACCACGCTGATACCCGCGGTTAAGAACTCTTCTGCCATATATTGCATCAAATGCTCTACAATATCGTTTTCTTGCTGGTCATAGCGGGGCTCTTCAAACAGTTCGGAGCGTATACGATCACCTTGTACGTGAGCTGCCTGCAGATCCTGCGTGAGCTGACGTGCAAAATATGTTTTACCCGAGCCAGGGAAGCCGTACATGAGGATGAGGGTCGGACGGTTCAGCTCTAATTTGTTCATTAGTCTATTGTATACCAGGTTTTCTCTGTTATGAAAAGATTTGCCAAGATGACAAAACAGTGAATATACAGTAGTATTATTTTGTTGCGTTAAAGGGGTATAGCTCAGTTGGTAGAGCACTGGTCTCCAAAACCAGGTGTCGTAGGTTCGAGTCCTGCTACCCCTGCCAAGGTAAAATGGTCAGCCATATGGTTGGCCATTTTATCTTAACTAGAGTTGTTGGACTCGAACCGATAGGCGTTAGTAGCCAGAGGCTGCTAACGTTTTCCCTGCTTGTCCATTTCTGGAGAGCTTGCTCGAAGAAATGTAGATATGTCGAGTCCTGCTACCCCTGCCAAGTTGATTCTTCAACGAAGCATTGTATGCTAAGACAGCGAGTATAGTCCTCTTGCTATTATGCGACAGCCGTGTGAAGCGCAAACCTGCCGAGACCAAGCCGAAGACTTGCCGGTTTTTGATCGGCTCGCACCAGTTGCCATGCCTGGCGTATCATATGTTCGCTTGTTCCAAGCCTGTTCTTGGTAGCTAGATTGATGTCAGATTTTAACTGGAAAACGGTTTCTAGAACTTGTTCTATCATTGCGGTATAGCGTTTGCGGTCTGGCTCGGCGAGGTCAATCGGAAAGACGCCTTCTGATATTAAGGCATTCACGATCTCAATGGCGCTTTCGCCAGTATCGATAAGGACATCACTACCTTCAGTAATTCGATTTGTAACTGTGGTAATAATGTCGCTCATGACTGCAACGCAGGGCTCAAGCTCTGGTACCTCTCGCTCTAGCGCGTGCTGAATTTGTTCTGCTAAGGCGTCTATCGGTTCTAACGTAACCTCTTCATGCCCAAAGGATCCATAGAGATCTTCTGCAGTATCCATTAATATTGGTTCAGTTTGCTGCCCAGTAGGAATTTCATCGTCAAGAATATGTGCGATACGAGTATCGATTTCTTCAAGCCTAGTTAAGTAAAAATTATCAGGCTGCTCTATCACATTAATACTGGAGCTTTGCTCAAGTGTGGCATGTTCAAATGTTTCAGATTCAGTTGGTGGCTCTTCCGTATATGCTATAGGATGCAAATCTTCGGGTACGGTAATTTCAGGTGAAGTAAAACCTATGTCTTTTCCGGCATCTTGGGTAGCTGGAGCATAAAGTTGATGTGACAACTCCAGTGTAGGAAAATCAGGAATGGTCACCTCATCACTCGTATTTGTGTTTTTAAATGTAGCTACAGCTTCGTAAGCCGTTAGGTCAGATGGTATCTCGATTACGGGATCTAACGGTTTCCGTTCAATCTGTCGCCTCGCCTGCTCTATTAGGATAGGATACTGCGCTTCCGGTACTTCTACTACTGCGTTTTCTAGGACTGTAGACACAGATACTGCCACGTCAGCAACCGGGATTACCGCTTCAGGAAAAGATTGTTCCGGGGCCTTTTCTCTAGGCATGTGAGTTTCTAATGCGGTAGTACTTTCAGTTTTGACGTGTTTCTGTTTTGCCGTCTTAAGGGCAAGCAGTTCGGCAACCAGGTTTGCTTCGGCTTTCGTTACTTCCTCTTCGGATTTCTGATTACCCTGCTCGTCTATTTCGGACAGAGCCGCATATGTTTCTACGAGCGTTTCGACTGCAGTAATTCCGAGATTTTGAAATACCGGACAACGTTCCATTGCCTCAGCAACCGTGCCCTCATACTCGCCATTACCGATACGTTTATCAAGAAATTCCTGCTGAAATTCACTCATACATCAGCCTTTGAGGGCAATAGCTATCATACCCATTGTCCTGCGTTTGAACTCCTGCCTATCTTCCAGATGCTCCGGCGGGCATACTGTCAGAAGATTTTGCAGTTCACCCCGATAGCCAAACGCTACGACTTCAAGGTCCGCGAACTGCTCCAGTCCTGCGCTGTGCAGTAAACTCTGTACGCGCATAAGATCATCGGCCGGCACCGGCTCTCCTGCAGGCGGAAACGCTAACGGTTCATTCTCAGAAATACTACCCATTCTTGCCTTCAATATAGCACGGCTTACGCTTATTTAAAATCCGTCAACAACGACTGTAGTATGTCGTATTTCCTATTCACGCCCGTCGACACAGTTAACTTACAACAAAAGCCGGTCACAGACCGGCTTAAGCAGTAGAGTATGGGTGACTTATCGTTTTTTAGGCTTTACTTCGTTGCGTCCCAGGTTCTTCTTGGTCTCCACGTACAAAGCGTGTTTACGCAGCACAGGATCGTATTTTCGTAGAGAAAGTTTCTCAGTCGTGTTCTGAGTGTTCTTTACTGTGTAGTAGTGGCGGTGGCCGCTATCCTCTGATACGAGTCCGACGATCTTGCGCTTGTCACCTTTTTTAGCCATAAAAATATTACCTTTATTAAGTCAATCCTGATGATTCTAACAGATTATGAATAGGGATTCAAGGGTGACACTGCAGTTTAAATGATGTGTGAGAGATATCTCACACTTATTGTTTAAGCTTAATTGTTATCATAAAACTGTAAAGGGAGGACATGATGATACTTGAACGGTATTACATGCGAGACAACGAGTCACTCGATCTATGGTGCTACAGTCTGAAATCAATGCGAAGAAAAATTGTAGCATAGATAAGGGCTGTTTTCTGTGAATTGGAGCCACGATGGGGATTTGAACCCCAGACCCCTTCCTTACCATGGAAGTGCTCTACCACTGAGCTATCGCGGCAATTTAACTGGGGTATTGTAACAAAGAGAGGGTGATATTTAAAGGGTCTAGCTATTCGCAGCTTCGAGTTAACGGAGCTAGCGTGTAATCCCTTGGACTACATATGGGTGCTTTCGAGTTGACTCCTTTGATTTGAGCCCAGACTATCCCCGCTATAATCACTATTATTAGTATGAGTCCAAGAATAGCTAGTATTCTACTCAGCCTATATTTTACCTTTACCATATATCAATTATACTTTATGTACATTTACTCTAGGACGAGGGATTCGCCTTGGGATTCGACCTGACCGACAAATGAAATATACATTTGCCAAGGTCACCCTTCGCTAGGGCTCAGGGCTTTGGGCGGGGTACGCCACTGGCATACCCGTTCGAATCCCTTCTACGACTAATCAAGATAAAAGCACCGACTCACAGCCAGTGCTTTTATCTTAGTGCAGGGAGAGGGATTCGCCTTGTTCCTGCAAAACAAAAATAGTTTTGCTAGAAACAACTTTATTTGATGCCGCTGGCATCGAAATAAAGCAAGGTGCAGGACATGCCCCAGGCATGTCCGTTCGAATCCCTGCCAGCTATGTCAAATAAAAGATAGCCTACCTTTTCAGGCAGACTATCTTTATTTGGTGCAGGGAGAGGGATTCGAACCCCCGAACCCGGAAGGAGCTGATTTACAGTCAGCCGTGTTTGACCGCTTCACTATCCCTGCGCAATATGCCGAGACGAACTCGACGATATTGTAACACTTCCCTGACTACCCTCACAGTAGACAGGATTTAGGCGTTCTCGCATTGCGCCTAAGGCCTGGAGCTGACAGAGGGATGCGCTTCGCTTGCACTGAATTCACGTATCGGAGCAAGCTCCTGCATGTTCATTTCTGTACGAACCCACTGCTCCGCAGTAACTGGCTTCGCATCCATGACCGGTTAATGCTTTCTGTACCATCTGATGATGGTTCAAAAAGCATGGAGCCGACAGAGGGATTCGAACCCACGACCCGCTGTTTACAAAACAGCCGCTCTAGCCACTGAGCTATGTCGGCATAGTGTGCTTTTTGTCAAAAAGTACCGCAGAAGTGTAGCAAAAAGGTGGTTAAATAACAACCCGCCTGGGGCGAAGAACACGCTTCTTACGCCCTGAAGGTATGATCATTTTCTGTATGCGCTCAGCTATCACATCTGCTTCTGCCTGCATGCCCAGGCTTTCATAGGCCCGCAACAATAACGTGTAACTCTCTTGGTTAGGCTCCAGCTCAACTGCACGGTCAAGCTCCTGTAACATGAGTTTGTAGTTTCCTAGCTTTTCCTGTACTTTTGCAAAAGCTATGTGGCGAGCAGCAAGATTGTCTTCTAATTTGAGTGCATGCTCAAACGCTGCGGCTGCCTTTTCGTAATTTTCCGTTTCAAAGTAAATTAGTCCCAGATTGTGCAAACTGGATGCAGTAGGCTCAATGGAGGAGGCAATTTCAAAACAATCAATTGCGTCGCGGTATTCTTTTTGTTTGGCGTAGAGTATACCCAACCGGTTGTAAGCAGCAGCATTCTTTTGGTCAATCTTTAAGATGGTAAGTAGTGCTTTTTCCGCCCGTAAAAAACGGTTTTCACGCATACCCTGATGCGCAATATCCCACAGTTTTCCCATTTTATCGCTTATTTTGCGCGGTATAGCCGACAATTCTTCGTCGCGGATGGTCGCACTTTTGAAAGCTAAAACGGCAAAGACTGCCAAAAGTACCAACTCTAACATATTGCTTGAAGTATACTACAGTTGCATAAATAAGTCTGTAAAGACCAGCTTAGGTGTGCCGTTCATGGCTAGCGAAGTCTCTGCTCTTAGCACCGCTTGCAGCCGATTAATATACAAACCCACATCAAGTTTCAGGTCTTTCTTGGCGGATTGCATAAGGGCGGCTGCGAACAACCGTTTGAATGCATACAGCAGCTCGCCACGATAGGATTTATCTCTTACGATTTCATCAATAAGGAGTAAGCGCTCATAGCGGGACTTCGAAGCTATGCTTCGGGCGGCAGAAATAGCCTTCACTAATGAATGATCGTTTGCTTCTGTCAGCAAAGCCTGCAATAACCAAGCCTGGCCGTCGGCTATCATATATGCGCGGGTAACGGCTTCTGATGTATGACCACGCTCAACGTAATAAACCAAGGCATCCTGCATGGACGGCGTGCGTATCTTCACAACCTGTACGCGGGACTGGATTGTAGGCAGCAACGGCTGCTTGTCATCTGCGGACAGAATGAATACCGTATCGGCAGGGGGCTCTTCAAATAGCTTAAGGGCTGCGTTTTGGGCTTCAATTGTCATCAGGTGCGCATCATCGATTAACACAACCCGCCTGACCGCAGAATTACCAGTTGTTTTGAGCTTCAGAAATGCAGCTATTTCGCGCACGTTTTCTATACCAATACTCGGAGCTGGTACGATACGTTTAGTCTGTGCTTCGAATGCAAGATCCGCTACATTTATTCTTAATAATTTAGAGGCAACATGAGTTGCAATTTGGCTCCTGCCTGAACCCTCGGCGCCGAGAATAATATACGCATGAGAAGGAGTTGCTATCGCCCTGTCTATGGCAGCCGCGGTATTTTTGTGCAAAAGAAAATCATCCATTCATTCGATCCAGGAATTGCGCAAAAGCCTCAGGAACTGGTACTTCGAATATTCTTCGTTCCTTGCTCGGCAACGTTAGTTCCAGCTTATGGGCATGCAGATATAGCCGGTTCGCCGGTTCGCCACCGTAAACATAATCCCCGACGATTGGGTGTCCAAGTTCCTTCAGATGCACGCGTAGCTGATGCGTTCGTCCGGTCGTTGGAAAAAGTTCCACCAGGTCATGCCCTTTGACGCTTCTCAAGACTTTATATTGCGTTGTGGCCGATTTACCGCCCGCACCAACTCGAAAAGTGGCCGGTACTTTAGGATTACGCTCAATAGGCATGTCTATAATAGCTTCTTCCGGTTTCAAGTGGCCTGCCACGATAGCTAAGTAAGTTTTCTTAACTTTCCGCTGACTAAACTGTTTTTGCATCCAGGCAAGGGCCTCTTGGCTCTTGGCGCATATTATGACTCCTGAGGTAGCCCTGTCCAGCCGGTGTACAATACCAGCCCTGTCACCAGGTATATCTTTAACATACTGGCGCATAAATGTACCGACGGTCGCTTCCGGGTTAAATGCACCTTTGCTGTGTGTCAGTAGGCCTGTTGGTTTATTAATAACTACACAGTCCTTGTCTTCGTAAAGGATTGGAAGATCGATATTTGGAATTGCCAGTAGCTCATCAGGATTATAATCGATTTCTACCTGGTCAGTTTTTCTTAGCTTATATCCGGCTTTTACGGTTTCGCCATTTACCAATACCTGCCCTCCGGAGCATAGTTTTTGTGCATAAGACCGGCTAAGACCCGGTATTTCATCTATGACGTACTGGTCCAGGCGCTTACCAACAGCTTCTATCGGAAGCGGCATCAGCGAAGCCCTACCGCTTGCTGCACTTTCAATAGTCTCTCGGCCGCCTGTTGGCGCAAGATGTTTTCTGAGAATTCCAGTTTTCCAAGCACCTCATCGTCCTTAATCTCCGATACTCTAGCCTGAAAATCAGTTAAGTACGATGCCACAGCATCAGCGACCGCTGTTTTAAGCGGTCCGTACTGGTTTTGCCCCGCATAGTCGGCGGTGACTTCTTCCAGGCGTTTGCCTGTCATCAGTGCCAGGATTTGCAGCAAATTACTGATTCCAGGCTGCGTCTGAGGTTCATATGAAATACGTTCTAAGCTGTCTGTGGTTGCAGACATGATTTTCTTCCGAGCTTGATCAGGTGAGTCGCTTAAGAATATAACGCCTCTGCCGGTGTCGTCGGACTTACTCATTTTTTTGGTTGGATCAGACAAATCTTTAATGCGCAGTCCTTGGTCTTTGCCGAAGAACGCATGTTGCTCCTTGACAGCTTTTGGCACGACAAAGAGTTCGCCAAACTTATTATTCATGCGTCCGGCAATATCTCGCGTAAATTCCAAATGCTGTGTCTGGTCATCACCAACCGGAACATAACTCGTGCCGTATAAGAGGATATCGGCCGCCATTAAGACAGGGTAGCTGAACAGTCCTACACTGATTCGCTCCATACCGAGTTGGTTCACGCGGTCTTTGTACTGTGTCATCCGCTCCATCTCACCAACGCCAGTGAAACAATCAAGAATCCACGCCAGTTCCGAGTGGGCGGAAATATAACTTTGACGATAGATATGAACATTAGGATGTTGAATGTCCAAACCAGCGGCTATGTAAAGTCTAAGATTTTGCATAACCTGGTTCTTAAGCAGGGAATGGTCGATCTCCGTGGTGAAACTGTGAAGGTCTGGTACGAACAGGTTAATCTGGTATGAGTCGGCGTGGTTATTTGCCATATCCACCATAGGTAGTAATGCGCCAAGGTAATTGCCGATATGTAGGTCATTGTTGGCCCGAAGACCTGTCAGAATTACGGGAGTAGTCATAGTAGTCTTATTATACCGTAACTTCGGTACCTGCCGTTAATCGTCGAGTCATTACTGCTGATCCTCATACATTTCATAGACGGATATACGCTGTGCGGGAATGAGCACGATTAATTGCTTGCCGTCATTTACAACTTCCATGGCAAGGTACAGGTCAGGTTTATCGTTGATCTCTGGCCCCCCTTCAGCATCCATGTCAATAGACCCTGATAAACAGAACCCTCTTGAAATGCCAATAATCGTCCCCTCGGCGTTTATCAACTCGGGCCGTTCAGGTGAAGGCAGCAATGCGCACGAGGAGACAACTGACATGGATTTGCCATCAAAGTCGGTTTTTAAATTAAGGTAATCAAGATATAAATCTTGTTGCTTAGGTGGAAGTTGGTGTAGTTTGGAATTCGAAAAAAGTTCTCCTAGCTTCGGCATATTTAGCTCACTGGGCGAATCGAAAAGTACACTGTTAATTCCGTGGGCAAGACCATCTTCGGTATCTAATTTGGCGGCCAAAAACTGTATTTCCCTGGCAGAGCGTTCCTGGGGGGTTTCAATCAATTCGGTAGATGCTACTGGGATAAAGGCTCTAAGAACCTCTGTTCGATCACGCAAAAACCCATGAATTCGTATGGTGTCTTGAAAGATGAAGTGTCCGAATTCATACCGCAGTAGACCACTTTCCTCCTGACGTTCCTGCCTGGCAGTAAATCCGAGATACAATCCCTTAAAGGTGTTGTAGACGCCAGTTGCATCTCCTATATGGGCGTTTGGATCTCCTGGCACGAGTCCTGTGCCGGTGATTTCAATCGGTTCGCCCTTTCGCTGTAATTTTTCAGCAAAGTGATCCAAAAGGTTTATGCACGTCCTGATTTGCTCTTCAAGGTAACTATCTTCTGGCTCGCACTTTCCGTCAAGGTCGGCTGACATGGCGTTTATCTGAAATTCATACAGCAAGGCAAGCTTATTAAGATCATCCATTGTGTGAATGTCATCCAACTGTTCAAAGCTGCCTTCGGGCGGCTGCTCCGTATACCGCTCACTCATGGGTTTACTGTAGGCTCTGCGTGAGACTATTGCAACAGTTTATTGCTTATTTTTCACTAACTTTGCCACAAAAAAGGCTTCAAGGAGTGGTGAGGGTGTGAGGCGTAAACAGCGCTTAATTTCAGGGTTAAAAGTCTTCCCTTTCCAGTCTGCCACTGCATGTACCCGGTTATTAAATACATATGGCAAGTCAAGGACTGCTGCGTCTTCCCGTCTGCGCAGCAAATAATCCACCACCGCCTCATTCTCTTCCGGCGCCATGGTGCATGTACTATAGACAAGAATACCGCCAGGTCTCAAAAGATTCCATGCCCAAGTTCATAAGCCCTTCGCCGCTGCAAGGAGCATCCAGTAATATCTTAGCGAACGAGTCTGCCGGCAGTGCTTTGCCAATTCTTTCTATTCCGTACATAGTTTGTCTGCTGTAAACCGTCCCCAGTCGTTCAAAATTGGCCCTCAGTTTGTATAGCCGGGTACGAGAATTATCATTCACATATAAATCCGCCCGGTTACCGGTTAATTCTGCAATATGCGATGCCTTGCCGCCCGGGGCCGCTGCCATATCCAAAATAGTTTCTCCAGGTTGAGGATCAAGTGCCAGTACCGGTAACCAACTTGCCTGATTTTGGATAAATATCATCCCGTCCTTTGCAGCTTCACTGTCCACTAACTGTTGTCGGCCCTCATAAATACTGTATCCGTCCTTATAAAATGCTGACTGATCACCCTTCCACCCAAGTTTGTTAAGTACTGATAGTAGCGTGTCTTTATCCTTGGCCTTAAGGCGGTTTATCCGAAAACTTGACAACCGTTTTATGCCAAACAGTCGCTCAGCATCTTGCAAACTCGTGCCGAGTGTCTCGGCAGTCCTTTTCAGGAGTAATTGCCTTTTTTCCTCGCGTTTTTCCTGACTATTCATTATTTATTATTATACCCATTTAAAATATCCCCGGGTTTACTCCGGGGATATTTTGTCTGCTTCTTAGAACGAGCAGCAAAGCGATAGAAGGACCTGTCTCGGACCCTTCATACTTTAACGCTTGGTGAACTGACGTTGCTTGCGGGCACCCTTGAGTCCGAACTTCTTACGCTCTTTCTCACGGGGGTCACGTCCGAGTTGGTCGGCGCGGCGAAGCGTGCTCTTCAGGTCTTCATTCATGAGAGCAAGAGCTTTAGCGATCCCTAAACGGATCGCATCGGCTTGGCCGGCATGGCCGCCACCGGTAACAACGACACTGACATCGTACTTGTTTTCAATTTCAAGAACCACAAAAGGTTTCTGAAGTTCGGTAATCAGGTACTTGCTGTCTGTAAAATATTCACCTGCCTCTTTGCCGTTAATAACAAAGTTTCCTTTGCCGTTCTGGAGACGCACCCGTGCAGTCGCACTCTTACGACGACCGAGAGCGTAGAAATAGTTCTTCTCAGCCATTACTTACCTTCCTTTACTGAGTAGGTTTCTGGAGTCTGGGCAGTGTGGTTATGCTCCATACCTGCATAAATCTTTAGACGGGCAAGGCGTCCGTCGCGAAGTTTATTTACAGGCAGCATACCTCGGATGGAATGGAATAAGACTTCAGTGGAATCTTTAGCCATTTTATCCTTAAGCTGGGTTTCGGTAAGGCCGCCAGGATAGTTACTGTGACGATAGTAAATCTTGTCTTCCATCTTTTTGCCGGTTACAACCAGATTATCAGTATTGATAATTATTACGTAATCACCAACGTCTATATGTTTAGTGAACTGTGGTTTGCCCTTGCCGATCAACAGCGTAGCAGCGACGGTTGAGATACGACCTAGCGGGGCTTCGGCCGCATCTATGACATACCACTTGCGTGTAACGTCTGTAGGTTTTGCACTATAAGTCTTCATTATTTATCCTCGACTTTCTGCGCAGCCGGCTTTTTTGGGGATGTAGCGGGCGCTGCTTGAGCAACAGGGGCTGCTTGCAGTTCGTCTACGAAACTAACTCGCGCAAGCTGTGCGTTATCGCCACGGCGAACACGAGTGCGTTCTATACGGAGATGTCCGCTGTCACGGCCTTTCAGCTTCGGAGCAACTTCGTCTACTAATTTGTTGGCACTTGCGATCGTCTGCAGATCCGCAATGATCATGCGTCGATTATGCAAATCACCCTTCTTGGCTTTTGTTATAAGTTTTTCAACGTAAGGCACGATTTCCTTCGCTTTCGGCAAGGTTGTCTCAATCGCTTCATACTTAATCAGGCTGTCGGCCAAACCCTTCATCAGGGCCCGGCGCTGATCGCGTTCGCGATGAAACTTCCTTCCTTTATATCCATGTCGGTGCATACTAGATCTCCAACTCCGCTAACTTGTCCTTAACTTCATCAAGAGCCTTACTACCAAAGCCTTTGAGTTCACGTAATTCCGTGTCGCCTAATGAGAAAAGGTCTTTAAGCGTGTGGATGTCATTGTTAATAAGCGCGTTGGTTGTACGTGCAGATAGATTGAGGTCTTCAATGGACGTCATAAGTTCTGCAGGCTCTTCACCTTCATCGTTCTTACCGGCATCAGTTTTAGCACCCGGTACAACCCCCGCTTCCACCTTGGTCTGGCCAGCCAGGGCAGTGTACTGGTTGACGAGAATAGCTGACGCTTCTTCAAATGCTTCACGTGGCGTCAGAGTCCCGTCAGTATCAACTGTAATAAGCAGCTTGTCGAGATCAGTAATCTGACCAACACGGGTGTTTTCTACCTTATAACGTACGCGGAGTACTGGGCTGAAAATCGCATCGACGGCAATCATATCGCTGGCTTTACGGGCAGCACCTTCTTCTACTGTACGGTAACCACGGCCAGTCTCAACAACGAGATCCATTATGAACGTGGCTTTATCGTCATCGATAGTTGCGATAACATGGTCGGGGTTTACGACTTCAACATCAGCGTTCAGCTGGATATCTTTAGCAGTAACTACACCCTTACCTTTTTTGACAATACGCAGATTCTGGACATCGCCACCAAAAACACGAAAACGTATTCCTTTCAGGTTCAGCATGATGTTAACAACATCTTCCCTAACCCCTGGGACAGTGGTGAATTCGTGAGTCGCGCCCTCGATCTTAAATGATGTGACGGCCGCACCGGCAATACTAGCTAGTAGCACGCGTCGCAGGCTGTTACCCAATGTCATACCATAGCCGGTATGTAGTGGTTCTACCGCGAAAGTGGCGCTGGATAAGCTGTGCTCGTCAACGCTGACAACTCCTGGTGTGTGGATGATTTTTGACATGATTTCTTGCTCGCCTCCCTTAGCGTGAGTAGTATTCCACTATTAATTGTTCATTGATATCCGGTTCAGCTTCCGCTCGCGCAGGAAGGCCGGTAACCTTAACTGAAAACTTCTTACGATCAACGCTTAACCAGCCTGGTATCTCACTGGGAGCCGGACTGACATCATCGATTTTCTTAAAATATTCATTAGCCTTGCTGTGATCCCTCAGTATGAGTTCGTCACCAGCCTGTAAACGGATAGACGGTATGTCAACCCTGCGACCGTTTAAATTGAAGTGGCCATGAGTCACAAGCTGGCGTGCCGCACGGCGTGACGGCGCAAAACCAGCGCGGTAAACTGCGTTATCTGCCCGCTGTTCAAGGAACTGTAGGAGTAACGAACCTGACTGGCCCTGCTTGCGGGATGCTTCTGCCATCAGCTTGGAGAACTGCCTTTCGAGCAAACCGTACAAGCGTTTAACTTTCTGCTTCTCGCGCAACTGTAAACTGTATTGGCTCGGTTTATTGCGTTGATTCCGACCGTGCTGACCAGGAATGGTAGAACGCTTAACCAATGCCTTGTGTGCCTTCGGGTGAAGGGCGTAACCTTCACGACGGGACATCTTAACGATAGATTGTGTATCTCGTGCCATATGTTATACCCTTCGGGTCTTTCGTGGACGGACACCACCATGTGCCACGCCCGTTACGTCTTTGATCGTTTCAACTTGCATATCAAGACTGGAAAGCGTCCTGACTGCAGCTTCGCGGCCCAGGCCCACGCCCTTAACAAATACTTCAACTTTATTTAAGCCGTACATCTGCTTTGCAGCCGTACCGGCCCGTTCGGCAGCAACTTGTGCTGCATAGGCGGTACCCTTCTTACTCCCACGGAAACCACAGGCGCCAGCACTGGCTGCCGCTAGCGCTCCGCCATTCGTGTCGGTGAAAGTAATGATAGTATTGTTGAATGTTGCCAAAATATGCACCTGACCGGTAGGGACGCTGCGCTTGGCTTTTTTCTTGCGGGTAGCTGTAGATGTGTCTGCCATATATTTATCCTTTCCTAGGTCTTAGATGCTGATTTAGGTTGCGAACCGCCCACTGCTGAGCGCTTACCACGTTTGGTACGACCGTTTGTGCGGGTCCGCTGTCCACGGACAGGAAGGTTCTGCTTGTGACGTACGCCGCGATAACTGTTGATGTCTTTCAACCGTTTGATATTCGTGACGACAATACGCTGTAATTCGCCTTCAACGGTGTGATTTTCATTAATGACATCTTGGATGCGCTGCACTTCAGCGTCGGTAAGATCTTTTACCCGTACCGTAGGCTCTACTTTAGCGCCCGTAAGAATATCATTACTGGTCTTAGGCCCAATGCCGTGCACATAGGTTAATGCTACGTGTACTTGCTTGGCATCGGGAATTGTTACTCCTGAAATTCGAGCCATACTTAACCCTGCCTTTGCTTATGCTTTGGCTTTAACTTATTGATGACATATAGTCGACCCTTCCGGCGAACAATCTTGTCGTCGGGACTGATCTTTTTCACACTCGCACGCACTTTCATGCGGATCATCCTCCTATACTTCAGCGATGACACACTGCGTTAAATTATTAATTCTTTGCCCAAGGACATTCTCAGGACGGTGCAATTCGAAATGAATCCGAGCATCGCAGCGCAGCCGTATTAAATATACGGTGAGCAGCGAAGCACAAGGGTTCGTCCGAAGTGTACTGTTCTGTGAATGTACTAAGACTTGCGATAGGTGATTCTGCCCTTAGTAAGATCATAAGGGGTCAACTCAACCGTAACGCTGTCACCTGGCACCAAACGGATGTAGTGCTTCCGCATTTTACCGGCAACGTGAGCTATAATCTGATGGCCGTTTTCGAGCTCTACGCGGAACTGAGTACCCGGTAAGGCCTCTGTTACTACTCCCGCGAGCTCAATTACTTCTTTATTCTTCGCCATAGATATAACAAGATATCAGTATACAAAAACTACAACGTCTTGTAAAGAGTAATCTTAGTCTTTCTTATCTGTTCGTTTTCGGCGCGGCAAGAAGCGCAATCGGCGAGCACCCGTTGCAGCTCCTACAGCATCGGCCGGTTCGTAGAAAAAGTCCGGTTGTTCATACTGATCATATGTGACCATAAGCGCGCGGGACTCAATTGCGCGCAGCGTCTCAATGGCCACAGACACGAGAATAAGAATACTTGTTCCACCCAGCGCAATATCGGTCGCAAGGTACTTCTGCCCTATAATCGGTAAGAGCGCAAGCAAACCTAAGGCCAGGGCGCCAAACAGTGTTAATCTCATTATCATCTTGCCTAAGAACTTTTCGGTTTGCAGCCCCGAACGAACTCCGGCTATGAAGCCTCCTTGCTTCTGCAGGTTCTCGGCTATGTCATGGGTATTAAAAGTGATGCTGGTGTAAAAGAACGTAAAGGCGAAAACCAACAGGAAATAAACCAGCGGGTAAATGAACGGGGTAAAACCGGGAACCTGGAACGAAGCGGCCGTCGGGGTCTGAAACCAGAGCGATAAATTAGCACCGAGCTCTTGAAGCCTGGCACTTTCATTAGTAGACAACAACTGGCCCAGAAAACTTGGAACGCTCAAGAACGCTACCGCAAAGATAATCGGTATAACACCGGCAGTGATCAACTTTACGGGCAGAATAGTGGTTACTCCGCCATACGTCCGGTTTCCCTGCACGCGTTTTGCGTAATTAATCGTTATTATGCGTTTCGCTTCATTTATACGAACCACCAACACCGTCACTATGATAGTCGCTGCCAACAAGATAAGCCCGATAATCAGGTTTTGCTTATTGAACGGTAAGCCGAGACCAAAGACATTAAATCGTTCGCTCGGGTTATATATACCGCCGGCGATACTCGATATTGTACCGGGTAAGGTACTCACGATACCTACGGTAATGAGCAGTGAAATACCGTTACCGATACCACGTTCAGTTATCAGCTCACCGAGCCACATAAGCATCATGGCACCACCGGTCAAAGCCGCCACCATCAGTATCCATTGCGCAGGCGAGCTGTTAGCGGTAATGTCGGGTATGCCTCCTATCTGTGCCGCTTGCTGACGTACAAGGTAAATGGCGCCTATAGACTGGATAACAGCCAGAGGCAGGGTAAGCATCCGGGTATACTGGTTGATTTTCTTACGTCCGAATTCCCCTTCTTTATTAAGGGCTTCAAATTTAGGAATAGCCTTGGTCAACAACTGCATGATGATGGAAGCGTTAATGTACGGACCTAATCCCACGAGCATTATAGAAAAGTTCTCAAGCGAACGGCCTGATAAGATATTAATAAAATTCAAGAGCTGTGGCGTATCGCCGGCCGTAAAAAGGTTTTGCAGAACTTGCCTTAGAGTTTCAGGGTCACTCAAAGGAATAGGTATTTGGGCAAGTACACGGTATACCAATAACATACCTAGCACCGCGAGTATGCGGTTTCTCATATCACTGTTCTTCAGTGACTTAGCAATCAACTTCCAGTTCATCTAGTTATTCCCTCTCTGGCACTCAACATAAAAACTGCTCCTAGTATACAGGACTTTGGAGCAGTTCATGATACGAAGCTGTAGTAAAAGTTACCGATGAAACAAACCTGCGGTTTTTTCTCATCGCCCCGGGATGCAAATAAATTGCTCCACCCCCGCTGCTTTTTCCCTGGGTTACGCTTTCGCTGCTTTTTCTTGCTTGGTACGGGCAACCTGCGGGGTTTTTGAAAAACTGCCGCCAGCCTTCTGTACCAATGCGATCGCAGTCTCTGATGCACCCTGTAAGTTCACTTGGAGTTTGGCAGTCACCTCGCCGCGACTGATGAGTTTTACCTTAGCGTACGGGCTGCTTGTCAGGCCGGCATCAGCAAGCACAAAGTTATCAACCGTTCCCTTGAACTGATTCAGCTGCGCGGTAGATACGTTTTCTGCCTTGGGACGGTTGCTGCGGAAGCCGGGCAGTTTTGGCAGACGCTGCATGAGTGGGTTCTGGCCACCTTCAAAACCGGGACGACGAGATGAACCAGTACGTGATTTTTGACCCTTGGTGCCACGACCGGCAGTCTTACCCTGCCCGGCAGCAATACCCCGTCCCACACGGCGTGCGGATCGATTTGAAGATACGTTCAGATCATTGAATTTCATATTATGCCTCTACCTTCTCGGCCTTTTTGGCTGTCTTTTCATTCTGGATTGTCAGCCACTTGCTGGCAGGAACCAGGCTCTCAAGGGCTGCAATCGTAGCATACGCAGTGTTGATCTTGTTCGTTGATCCTAACGATTTAGACAGCGCATTGCTCACACCGGCTACTTCCAAGACGGTGCGGACAACACCGCCGGCAATCAAACCGGTACCGGCGCTAGCAGGTTTGATTAGTATCTTTGCTCCACCTACCTTGGCTTCAGCTTCGTGTGGAAGAGTGTCTTTGTACAGTCTGACCGTAATAAAGTGTTTCTTAGCGACATCGACTGCTTTGGCTACGGCCGATGTGACATCAGCGCCTTTGGCGGTGCCGATTCCCACCTTGCCTTTACGGTCTCCAACCACCACAAGTGCACGGAAACGGAAACGGCGACCGCCTTTTACGACACGCGCCACACGATCGATATGAACCACGCGCTCATCAAACTGTTTCTCTTCAGGCGCTTCACCACGACGGTTGTCACGGCGGCGGTTATCATTATTTCGTTGCATTTCGGCCATCTTAAAACTCCAATCCTGCCTGGCGAGCGGCATCCGCCAGCGCCTTAATACGACCGTGATATAGACGTCCGTTACGGTCAAATACGACTGTCTTTACTTTTGCTGCCTTAGCTTTTTTGGCAATTTCAGTCCCAACCCAGGTGGCCCGTTCGGTCATAGTACCGCTGGCACTCTTTTGACCCACAGTTGATACATGGGCAAGCGTCTTGTGGCTTGTGTCATCAATGATTTGAGCCACGACGTGACGATTGCTGACAAAGACCGTCAGGCGAGGGCGTTCAGTAGTGCCAGTGACGGTGGCGCGGACGCGGTTCTTGCGCCGGGCCAGATTCTGTACGGTAGATGTTAAGCGATTCATATGATTACCTACTTGTCCTTACCTGATTTACCTGACTTACGGATGATCCGCTCGCCAACATATTTAATACCTTTGCCCTTGTATGGCTCGGGCTTCTTGAGCGCACGAATTTCAGCTGCTACCTGGCCCACCTGCTGCTTATCAATACCTGAGATAGTGATAACATTCTGTTCGACGGTTGCCGTGACGCCCGTTGGCAAGCTGTAATTAACCTCGTGCGAGAAACCCAGGTTCATCTTAAGGCCGTTGCCAGCCATGGCGACACGGAATCCCACGCCATTGATTTCCAGCTGCTTGGTAAATCCTGACGATACCCCTACCACCATATTATTTACCAGTGTCCGCATCAAACCATGCTTGGCGCGATTTTTCGGCTCATCGTTCTCTCGGGTAACTACGGCTTCGCCGTTTTCGACCTTAACGTTAACACCAGGCATCGTGAACTGCTTGAGTGTGCCTTTCGATCCCGCCACCGTGATGGTATTCGGGTCGACAGTGATTGTCACGCCGCTGGGGATTGTGATCGGCAGTTTTCCTATACGACTCATCTCTTATTCCTTCTCTTTAATAGACTTTACAAATTAATTCGCCGCCAATGCCCTGGGCCTTGGCCTGCTTGCCGGTCATCATACCTTTACTGGTGCTGATAATAACGACACCCCGGCCGCGCATGACGGTCGGAATCTTGTCTGCCGTTGCATATTCGCGACGACCCGGTCGACTCAAACGCTTGATCTCTGTGATACGTGCGTTACTGTCTTCGCTGTTAATGATAATGGTCAGCGTCTTACCGATAACAGCATCATCAACCGACACGCTGCTCACGAAACGGTTGTCGGCAAGGATGCGCGCAACTGCTTCTTTAACCTTACTGTGCGGCATTGTTACTTCATTCTTGCGAACGGAGATGGCATTACGCACACGGGTCAGCATGTCAGCGATAGGATCAGTTGTAGTTGTAGACATATGTTCTGCTCCTTCCTTACCAGCTAGATTTCGTTATACCAGGGATTTCTCCCTTGCTTGCATGTTCGCGGAAACTGATACGGTCTAAGCCGAACTGGCGCATGTACCCATGCGGACGTCCGGTTGCGCTTGAGCGGTTCTTCCAACGGGTCGGGGACGAGTTACGTGGCAGCTTATGCAAACCTTCAAGGTCACCAAGTGCCTTGAGCTCAGCCCGCTTGGCTGCAAACTTAACGATCATCTTCTTCCGCTTTTCGTCGCGGGCAACGATTGATTTCTTAGCCATTACTTCGTCTCCTTCTTTTCAAATGGCATGCCGAATTTCTGTAACAAAGCTTTTGCGTGGGCCTGATCCTTGGCCTTGATGACAAAGACAGCCTGCAAGCCATGTACCGTTGTGGTCTCATCGAATGTCAGTTCCGGAAACACCGACTGGTCGTGCAGGCCCAAGCTGAAGTTTCCAGACTTATCGAAGGCTTTAACGCTAACGCCATGAAAGTCACGCAGACGTGGCAATACGACGTTCACCAGACGGTCCATAAACTCATACATCTGGTCATTGCGCAGTGTCACTTTGATTCCGATCTTGTTGCCTTCACGCAGCTTGAAGCCAGCAATTGACTTTTTGGCATACGTTTCGACAGGCTTTTGGCCGGTAATCTTTGTCAGTGTGTTCGTAGCGACTTCAATGTGCTTCTTGTCGTCTTTGGCACGGCCAAGACCAACGTTTAGAACAATCTTCTCAAGCACCGGTACCTGGTGAGCGTTTGTGAGGCCAAGCTCAGCTTGCAGCTGACTGGCAATTTCAGTTCTGTAGAGTTGCTTCAGACGTGAGCCGGTAGGTGTTTTCTTAGCAGTTGCAGTAGCCATTACTTGATCTCCTTTCCGGTCGTCTTCAGGACGCGCACTTTCTTGCCATCTTTATCGAAGGTATAGCCTACGCGGCTGGCTTTCTTTGAGACTGAATCATAAAATCCGACTTTGCTGACCGCGATAGGTCGAGTCATTTCAATGATGCCGCCTTGAGGGTAGGCCTTGTTTGGCTTCACATGTTTCTTATACATGTTAATACCTTCTACGGTAACCGTGTTATCTGCCGGATGAGTCGCGGTTATCACACCAGTCTTGCCCTTATATTTACCGGAGCGGACTACCACGGTATCACCCTTTTTCAAACGTACTTTATATACTTCACTCATTACAGGACCTCCGGTGCAAGGCTGATAATCTTGCTGTAGCCCATATCACGCAGCTCACGTGGAACAGGGCCGAAGATACGAGTAGCCTTAGGGTTTTTGTCATCATTGATAACGACTGCAGCATTGTCATCAAAACGGATCGTTGATCCGTCTTTGCGCTTAATTGCATCACGGGTGCGTACAACGACAGCCTTAATGACAGTCTTTTTCTTGACGTTACCAGTCGGATTAGCCTGCTTGACGGTGGCGACGATAACATCACCCACGCGTGCATAGCGGCGCCTGGTGCCACCAAGAACACGGATACAAAGGATTTCTTTAGCGCCGGAGTTGTCACAGACGATAAGACGTGATTCTTGCTGGATCATTCCGTGCTCCCCTCCGCTTCTTTATGTTCAATGCCGGCCCGTTCAATGATACGCTCAAGGGCAAAACGCTTGCGCGCGCTGATCGGACGGGTCTCCACGATCGATACTTTGTCTCCAACCTGAGCTTCATTTGCCTCGTCATGGGCCATGAATTTGGTTGAAAACGTATATTGTTTCTTATATAACGGATGCGTCTTACGAGTAGCAACGGTAACGACGATAGTCTTGTTACCCTTGTTCGAGCTGACGGTACCGACAATAGTCTTAGCCATTACATACTCTCCTTTGCGAGCTGTTCGGAAAGAACGGTTAGCATACGGGCAAGATCCTTGCGCTTGTGCCGGATGACACGAACATTCTGGACCTCACCAGTGTGCAAACGACGTTTCAGCTCGGCGATTTCTTCGCGGAGCTTTGTACTTTCACTGGTAAGCTCATTGGTTGATAATTTACGGATTTCAGCAACTTTCATGTTACGCCTCCTCCTTCACCAGAAACTTAGTTTTGACTGGGAGTTTGTGGGCTGCAAGGCGCATTGCCTCACGGGCAACCTCTTCACTGACGCCCTGCATTTCAAACAGGATAGTGCCTGGGCGAACCTTGGCGACGAAGAATTCTGGGCTGCCCTTACCGCTTCCCATCTTAGTCCCTAATGCCTTGCGGGTAACCGGGGTGTGAGGGAAGATTCTAATCCAGATCTTACCACCACGCTTGATATAACGGGTCATCGCCTGACGGGCAGACTCAATCTGACGGGAAGTGATACGCTCACCGTCCAATGACTGCAGCGCGTAAGAGCCGAAAGCAATCGTGTGGCCGCTTGTCGCAGGACCGGTGATTCGGCCCTTGCGTACGCGGCGGAATTTAGTTCGCTTTGGGAGTAACATCTTAGCTCACCTCGCCTTTGTATATCCATACCTTTATACCGATGATACCGGAACCGGGGTACTGCGCCCGCGCATGGTGGTAGTCAATATCGGCCCGGAGAGTATGCAACGGAACGCTGCCTTCGACGGTCTTTTCGCGACGTGACATCTCAGCGCCACCTAAACGACCGGCAACCTCGATACGGATACCTTTTGCACCGGCACGCATAGTAGCGCCTGCCGCTGACTTGACCGCACGGCGGAATGCGATACGGCGTTCAAGCTGATGCGCGATGTTTTCGGCCACCAACTTGGCGTACAATTCAGGTTTCTTAATTTCTTCGATATTGACACGCACTGGTACGCCGTAAACTTTTTCAATTGCGGCTTTCAGTTCCTGTGCGCCGGATCCACCGCGTCCAATTACCACTCCGGCTTTAGCAGTCGTAATGGTAACGGTAACCAAATTGGGTGACCGCTCAATATCAACTTTATTTATAGCACCTCGGGTGCCGACTTTTCGCTGCACGATACGACGAACTTCAAGGTCCTGGGTCAGGAACTTGGCGTAGTCGCGTTTGCTGGCGAACCATTTGCTCTTCCATTCCTTATTGACTTGAAGTCGGAATGAGATTGGGTTTACTTTCTGACCCATTACTTTGTCTCCTCTTTCACGGCTTTAGCAGGCTTCTTGGGGGCCCTTACTTCGCCTTCAACTATCACGCTGATATGGGCAGTACGGCGTTGGAACGGCAAAGCGCGGCCATGGGCGGCCGGACGGAACCGCTTCATACGAGGACCAGGCGATACGCTGATCTGCGTAATAACGAGCGTATCGGGTTTGTAATTGTGGTTATTGTCAGCATTTGCACGGGCGCTTTCAATCACTTTTCTTACCGGCAACGCCGAGCGGCGGGGGGTATGAGAAAGGATAGTCAGAGCATCAGCAACGCTGCGACCACGTACTAGAGCGGCTACGACGCTAACCTTGCGAGGGCTCATGCGGACACCTTTGGCGATAGCTTTAACTGCCATTATTTCTTACCTTTCGCGAGCTTACCACCATGAGAGCGGAACTTTCTGGTCGGACTGAATTCACCGAGCTTGTGGCCAACCATATTTTCAGTGATGAAAACTGGTACGTGCACCTTGCCGTTATGGACGGCAACGGTACGGCCTACGAAATCCGGCGAAATAGTGCTTGCGCGCGCCCATGTTTTGATGATGGTACGGTCATCGTTTCCGAGAGCCGCCAGTTTCTTGGCAAGCTTTGGATCGATAAACGGACCTTTCTTAAGAGAACGACTCATTTACCTGCTCCTTACTTTCGCTTAGCCGCATGACGACTGCGGACAATTAGATTACTAGTACTCTTGCGACGACGCGTCTTGAAGCCAAGAGTCTTTTGACCCCACGGAGTACGTGGCGCTTTACCTGGCTTATGACGCCCACCGTCACCACCACCATGGGGGTGATCAGCGGCATTCATGACGACACCACGGACAGTCGGGCGGAAGCCTTTACGGCGGTTTCGGCCGGCTTTACCGATCTTTACGTTCTGGTGCTGCTCATTACCGACGACTCCCAGGCTAGCCATACACTCGACATGCACCAAGCGGACTTCACCGGATGGCATGCGCACCTGAGCGTGGTCGCCTTCCTTTGCCATCAACTGAGCGCTGGCACCGGCAGAACGGACCATTTGGGCGCCTTTGCCTGCCTGCATCTCAATCGCATGAATGACACTACCGACAGGAATGTTCTTAAGAGCCAAGCGATTGCCGTTGTCGATAGCAATATTTTCACCTGAGGCAATTGAACTGCCGACTTTCATTCCCTGGGCTGCAAGGATGTAGTGATAGACGTTGTCCTGATCTTTAATACGTGCAATACGCGCGCTGCGGTTCGGGTCGTATTCAATGGCTTCAATGGTAGCGGTCGTACCGGCTGGAAGCTTAAAGTTTACCAGACGATAAAATTGGCGCACGCCACCACCACGGTGACGGGTAGTGATGCGGCCTTGGTTGTTACGGCCAGAGTTCTTTTTCTTGACGACAACCAGTGATTTGATAGGCCGCTTGGCGGTTATCGTGTCAAAGTCCTGACCGGTCATGTTCCGGCGTCCAGGAGTGGTAGGATTATATGCTTTTATTGCCATTACTTCTTCTCCTTCTTTTCAGCCGGAGCTTCTTCTTCTAGCGCGGCAAAGATCGGCAGGCTTTCACCTTGGTTCAATGTCACGTATGCTTTCTTGTAATCAGATCGTGTACCTGTAATGGAACGGCCACCTTTGCGGACAGTACGCTTTACTTTGCCATCCTGGTTCAGTAGATTAACGCTTTTTACAGTTACGCCATACTGTGCAGCCACAGCTGCAGCCACTGTGATCTTGTTGGCATCAGAAGGAACGTCAAACACGTAGGTGTTGCGGAGCTGGCTGAGGCCGTAGCTTTTTTCGCTTAAGCGTGGGCGGAGTGTCATGAATTTGCTCATTATTTGTCTCCTCCAAGCCATTCGGACACGACTGCCAGCGCCGGGGTCGTTATAACGATGTGGTCGGCGTTCATGGCATCAAAAACGTTGATGTATTTAGCCTGGACAACCTTGACGTTTGAAAGGTTATCAAAGGGCCGGGCCATTTCGGTGGTCTTGTTATCAACGACGAGAAGCGTGTTCTTAAGCGCGCCAATTTTGGTAAGAAGCTGCGCAGCTTCGGCTGTCTTGCCATTCTTCAGTGCGATGTCTTCTATGACAACAACCTTGCCGGCGTCTGCTGCCAGGCTTAGGGTTTGGCGGATTGCCAGACGCTTGGCCTTGACGTGCATGTTGTGAGAGTAGTTTTCCTGGCCGGTAGGACCAAAGGTGATACCACCGCCACGCCAAATCGGGTTACGGGATGAGCCGAACCGGGCGCGTCCTGTACCCTTTTGTTTCCAGGGCTTGCGTCCACCACCGCTCACCAGACCGCGGGTCTTGGTTACTGCGTTGTTGGTGCGGCCGTTCGCAAGGTACGCGACATAAGCAGCCTTCACCAGCTCATGGTTCTGAGGAGTAACGCCAAAGACGGTTTTGTCGAGTTTAGCCGCAGTCGTGGCTTTAGTGCCGGATTTAGTAAATGTAGCGATAGCCATTACTTGGCCCCCTTGATCATTACGATCCCTTTACGCGGGCCGGGAACTGCACCGGTGACACCTATGATATTGAGATCGGTATCAACAAAAGCGACCTTAAGGTTCTTGACGGTAACTTGTTCGTCGCCCAACTGGCCGGCCATCTTCTTGCCCTTGAAAATACGTTGCGGATACATTGAGCCGATCGAACCAGGGCGACGGTATGATCGGCCACCGTGAGTTTTACGGCCGCGATGAAAACCATGGCGACGAATCGTGCCGGCCCATCCTTTACCTTTGCTCGTACCAGTAACATGTACGCTATCGCCAACAGAAAAGACATCAGCTGCGATGGATTCACCGACCTTGATGTCTTCCTCTATTTCCTCTACGCGTATTTCACGGACGACCTTAGGGCTTGCCTTGGCAGCCTTAAAGTGACCAGCTTGAGCCTTACCCGGCTTACCCTCTTCAGCACCGATTTGTACTGCGGTGTAACCATCGGTCTCGGCGGTCTTCACTTGCGTAATGACGCAAGGACTAGCGGAAAGTAACGTGACAGCAGTAACCACACCATCGTCTGCGATAGTGCTGGTCATGCCGACTTTTCTCGTAATGAGAGCTTTCATAGTAACCCTTTACCTTTTAACCCTGTCCCATGTTCCATGACATAAAAATTCTCGGTGGCAGACGGTTTCTACCTCTGATAGAGTGCAGACCTGTCAGCTCACCAAGTACAGGAAAACTTGATATACCAAAACAGATTAACAAAAAATTTTACCCCTGTCAATACGTTGCAGATTCTACAATTAAAGGGCCATAAAAAAATCAGTTGGCAAAAAAGCCCTTACCCTCAGCGAAGAGAAATTCTGGAGGCACGCCGTGCATTCGTAAGTTTACGGCGGTGTGATTCAACTACGTCTTTAACCCAATCAGGTAACTGTTCACGCAACGTCGAGTCCAAGGGAGCAACAGCCGCGGTAAGGCGATGCGTTATTTTAAAACGCTCAGTCCGATCTGCTACCGATTCAGCAGGTGCCTCAGACAGTTCTCTGGCTACAGCCATTGCCAAATCAAACGGCGTCACCATAACAGTTTCACCTGCCTGGTTGGTAACTTCAAGGGGCTGTTCTATGGGTGAAACAGGTTCGATCAAGGCATCGCCCTGCGGATTTGGTTGCAATTGGTCCATAGTATTATTATAGCACAAATATACTGCTTATGTCAATGTGGGGTCGTCTTAAGAAATTCCGCCGTTTCATCGTGCAACTGCTCGGCGCCAGCAGATACCGACTGCTCAAGCAACCTCCCGGCCGCTACGCTAAGTACTGCCATTCTGTGGGACTTCTCCATTGCTTCATCGGCTGATTTGGCAAGGTTCACTCTTCGTTCTTCGATATGAGCGGGACTGGTGCGTAAATTAACAAATCCTAAGAGTGTTTTCCTGCCCAGTTTCCGAATTTTTCGCTCTAGCCGTTCCGCGTGTCTCATTTCACTTTCCGACTTAACGGTCGCGCCAACGATAATCTTATTAGTTAGTTCATAATCAAGTCTTACGCAACCTTCCTCATCTTCCGTAGGAAGTTGTATATGTCCTATGCCGTTTAGGGCATCTAGCCTAGAAATCTCCGGCGACCCAATAAGCTCCTGGTAGTGTGTAAGTGCCGCTTGGGCGTCATACCGTTCAAGATATCCCTCTAAGCCTATGCCTATGGCGTCAGTAAGGGCTTTCATAGCTCAGGCCGAGTGTCTTTTCATCCGATGCTGATACTCAGAGCATACGAGATTACGTCGGGTATCCGCGAGGAACGTACTCCACAACAGCGCAGTGCGGCCCAAATTTCGGGCTTGCATCAGCTGGGACTTCGCCAGGTTCATCCGTTGCTCATGTTTTTGCTGTCGCACGGTCGGACGAATTGCCAAAGTGCGTTTACGCTGGGTAGCTTCAGCCCGCTGGGCCATATGCCGCCCTGAAGCAGCGAGTGAATCACATATCATTTCAGCCCCGTTTATGACTTTTTCGGTAGCTATGAGTCCTACCACAAGCGCCTCGTCGTCCATTTGAGCAGCACGTAATAGATCCGCGCCAGAAGCCAGCGTATAAGCGCGTTCTGCCAAGGCGATTTCTTCACCTTCGAACACCACTCCTATCTGTCTTTTGTCGAATTCCATTATTTTCTCTGTGATAGAGTTATACGCCGAACTGCTTAAAATGCAATAGAAAAGAGCTGATGTTACTCAGCTCTTGACCCGTACGCGTTCTGTTGCAAACTTGCGAGGTTTGAAAATGCCTGCAACCCGCTCGATGATGTCGCCTATACCCATCTGCGAATACCTGTTTATTACCCTTATGATTAAACTCCTACGAGAGAAATTTATCAAGATGATTGCGTATTTGACAATATTCCTCATCTTAAGGACTGCGTTTAACCCTGACGCGATTGGTACAATTGTCTGACGGGCTCAATAATTCTTAGCGAGCCGCCTAAGATTAGCCTGACCCCTTTGAGCGGTAAGGATCTGAGGACCTCCTCTCTGTCGGCACCTGAAAAATGAGGCGTTTCAATCTTGTCACGTGTAATGGTCTTATAGCTGATACGAACATCGTGCAACGCGATATCGGGAATATAGAGACAAAGGTCATAGTTGCCAAGTAGTTCTGCATGCAGCTTGGCCTGCAGTCCTCTTGTGTAGCGGTGAACTGACATAGACTGCTCACGTGTAACCGTCATGTCGGGATCTCTGGAGCTACCTGGAAAGACTTCGATTTTGCTGTCTGGCAATAGGCCGCACCTGTCTCCGACCATTCCACCCTCTTGCACGTGTAACACTTCCTTAGATGTAAGCATAACGTTAAACAAATCTTCTTGAATGCGTGATTCCATTAGCCGCACTGTAACCGCCTTTTGACAGTTTTTCAAGCATTCATATTCTGGTGCAAATAGAATTTTTAAGGTATATAAGCTGAGGGAAAACTTTCTATATCCTAACCGTTCACGACCGTACCGCCATTCGGGTGTAGCGTTTGCCCGGATATATATGAGGACTCTTCGCTTGCCAGGAATACGTAAGACATGGCGACTTCATCAGGTTGTCCAGGCCTGCCCATTGGGACCTCGGATCCAAACTCCTCGACCTTATCCGGCGGAAACGTAGAGGGGATGAGCGGGGTCCAGATAGGTCCGGGCGCCACCGCATTCACACGAATACCTTTCTCCACTAATGCCATTGATAACGAACGGGTAAAAGCCACGATAGCCCCTTTGGTTGAGGAGTAATCAAGTAATTGCGGATTGCCCTTATAGGCAGTCACCGAAGTCGTATTGATGATGGTAGAGCCTTTTTTTAGATGCGGCAAAGCATGTTTCGTCAGGTAGAACATGGCAAAGATATTGGTTCGGAAGGTTCGCTCCAACTGCTCGGCAGTCAGGTCACTGATTGAATCAAGCGGATGCTGCTCGGCAGCGTTGTTCACCAGTATATCCAAGCGGCCCAATTCCGTCGTGACTTGTACGATCAGTTGCTTGCAAAAATCCTCGCTTCCGATGTCACCAGGAATTAAGAGGCAACGCGATCCTGCCGCCTCGACCATCTGCTTAGTCAGGTCAGCATCCTTATGCTCTTCGAGATAACTTATGGCAATATCGGCCCCTTCCTTGGCAAACGCGAGCGCCACTGCCCGGCCGATGCCGCTGTCACCTCCTGTTATCAGTGCCACTTTTCCTTCGAATTTGCCTGTGCCCACATGGCTTTCCAACTCGACTGTGGGTTTTTGCTGCATTTCTGTCTCTTTACCGGGTCGATGGGTCTGCTGTTCCGGTGGCAGCGTGGTAGGATGGCTGTTTTCTGTCATGGGGAATCTCCTGTTACGTACAGCTACTCTATCTGACTGTCCACAACTTAGCTGTCAGTAATCTCACTCCGCTCCGATTAACAACCCTGGAAACTGAATCCTATTCAAAGTAGCCTGCTTGGCGCTTAGCTTCCCTCAGCGTTCGTCGCAGTCTCATTTCTTCCGCCAGATCGGTTATACCGTCTATGAGCTCGTTGGTTTCCTGGAACGTCGGCTCAGCCATACCCAACTCATGCTGCAGTTCGGCCGAACGGTTGACCTCGCGGACTTCTTCGGGACTGATCTCCAGTAAATTGTGTCTGGTAACCAGTAAAGATATGTCGCAGCCTTCACTCACGATGTCATATATCACAAGCTGACGGTTGTCTTTGGCGGCCGGCATTTTTAAGCGCAATAGGCGCCAGTCGGAGATAAGATCATAGACTTCCTTATTTCGGCCGCCCTTGGGGTGGGCAATAAACCTGTGTCTTTCATCAGTGGTGATCCACGTAAGTGCAGGATCTTCCCGTTCTGGCTCCAAATGTTTGTCCAGCAGGAATTCAAACTGTGCCGCATGAAGCGCTCCCACCAGCAATATCTTATCTTCGTGGCCTAAATGTATTCGTGATTCAAACTTATGTTCTTTTTCGCCCATTAGCCCTTTTAGTATGCCCTATTGTGAAGTCCCCGCAAGCTTGAGGATCATGAACATCACGTTATGAGTTACAATATTTACGAGCTATGCAAACAGTTTACTACCGATCAATCCGACAGCCCGAAATGACGGCGATAGACAATGCCAAAAGGGGTTCGTGGCTGCATATCGTCAACCCTGATAGTTCCGAACTTACTGCGATCGCCGAACAGATGGGCTTTGACAGCGATTTGCTGAGCGACGGTATAGACCTTTATGAGTCCCCGCGTTTAGAACACGATAAGGGTATTACCTATATCTACATTCGTTACAGTTGGCCGCAAAGTATCGAGACCAGCACACAGCCCCTATTGATCGCGGTTACCCCCGATCTCTTAGTTACCATCACTCGCCGGTCACCAGACCCGATAGAACGCTTGGTAGCCAGCAATACGGTTATCACGACCCAAAAGATCAAACTAATCTTACAGATTCTTATGCAGGTCAATTCAGGCTATCGGCGTGATCTCAACGCCATATCCAAACAGATATTTGCCAGTCGTTCGCGCCTGCAGCGTAAAATCATCAGTAACGATGACATCATCCGTTTCATAGATATCGAGGAAGATTTGAATGAATACCTCGGCGCCTTACAGCCATACGGCATACTGCTCAAGGCCCTGGCCAGCGGCCGCTATTTTAATTTTCACGAGGCGGATCTTGACCTGATCGAAGATCTGGAACTCTCAACCAGTGAGCTAATTGAATTATCCAAGAGTCGTCTTAAAACCATCCAGAATATGCGCAACGCCTATTCCACCATTGCAACGAACAACTTGAACAAAATCTTCAAACGGCTTACCAGTATTGCGATTTTCCTCGCTATACCTACGCTTATTGGTGGCCTCTGGGGCATGAATGTCCCGGTTCCTTTTGCTGAACATCCACAAGGATTTTGGATCAATGTTGGCATCATGGCCATAGCAACAAGTGCCTTTATAGGATACTTCAGCCATCGACGCTGGTTGTAGATCTAACGGTTGCCCTTGCCTAGTTCAGTGAGAAGTTCAACTAAGCGATCCTTTTCAATCCTTGAACAATCAATGCCTTTATGATGCGCTATCATGTATCCCTGAATAAGACGACGAATCGCAATCGCATCGCTACGCTTTAACCCCGGGAGGCTTTGCACGTTATTCACAAAATACTTAGAGAATATACGGATTTCGCCAAAGAATGGACCTACGAAAGCCTCTACATTATGGATATCGTCCATCTGCACGCTAATGGTGTCGCTTGAACCAAAGAAGGTCCGGTGAACAATCGTCAGCTTTTGCCTATCTACGCAAATAGAGTTAGGGGACGGTTGAATTGGGAGGACCGCGTTGACCGACATTAGTACGTCCCGCGATCCTTCCGTAATACTGACCAGGCGCTGAATATCAGATTCGTACGTTTCATTAGCCAACGGCGCTTTTGAAGTACTAAGAGGCACGTCCGGTAGTGCAAGTATCTCCTCGGCCTGAAGCGCAACATCATTCGCATCTGGTGCCGGTAAGGTTTGTACCTCCGAAGGTTTCTGAGATTCGTCTTGTTCGGTTGGCTTAAAATAACTAAGAGGAAATGTGGGCTGAGCAATAGGACTCGCGCGCAGGGATACCGTATCCCCCGGGGCCAGGTTGATAGGGTACGATTTTGCTGTAAATGGGTTGTTGATTTTTGGAGCCATCATAATCCTCCTGTATGGTTGATCACTTCAAGCGTCCGTTCAGCTGTAGCCCTTTCCTTTCTCTGGCATTTAGTGCTGTCGACTTGTCTACCTACACTATATATAATTGCTGTTTGTTTGCATACGGAATTTTCACACACTGGATTACAACATTCCATGCTAGTATTTTGCTATGAAACGATTACTATTGTTACTTTTACCCATAAGCCTTCTCGTTGGAGGAATCCTAACCATATCAGTTACCCCCCAACGCGATTTTCGGGACGTAGCGGACTGTTTTTCTTTTAACGAGACCGTCTCTAGCTCAGTTCGACGGGTAGATTGCTCAGGCGCAGAGTACGGTTTTCCGCTGTCGTTCGTTTACGCCGAGCCCCAGGTCAGTGTATCAACACTGAACGAAGACCCTTCGTCAGAAATTATGATCGGGTCCACGTCATTCGTGCGCTTTGATATAGTCGCCTTCATCATTAATCTTATTACCTGGTCGTTCGTTGCATTTGTTTTGCTCGGAACATTGGCAAAGCTACTCAAGAAAAAGGCAGCTACAAAGAATGAACGGCGCCATAAGAAGACAGATGATGAATCTGTACCCCCCTCCAAGCAATAACCCCTCACTTATGAAAACGTGAGATACTGACAAAAATGGAAGTTAAAAAGTACCGCTGGTCAAAGACATACGAATCGCAGGAGGAGGAATTGATATGCCTACTCGCAACATTGGAGGTGACGGCCGAAAGGCGCGTAATGGAGGAATACGGGGAAATTTCTTCGGCCGTTTATGAACACCAAAGCCGTATATGGTGTGCTGAAGGTTCAATCATTTTTAACGTAAGTGGCAAAGATGTCTCACTGCAACCTGGTGATACATTAGAAATTCCGGCCTATACAGCCTACGAAGCCACAGCTGGATTCAGTGGGTGCGTGTACTATATAGATTTTGCATCATCAAAATCATAAAGGATAGCTTACGTTCGATTTATAATTCGGTGAGCCAGGCATTTTTACTATCTTTACTTGCTTGAAAGTCCTTTAAGAATATTTCAAGCGGGCTTGCTTCTGGTTCAAGCGTCGGTACGTACGCCTGGTCTCTGGTCAGGAGATACTGGCTCACACGATGATACCTTTCAATTACATCCTTATTTTCTGCCACCTCTTTAAATTCCGGGTGGTCCACTACGGAACGTATAAGGCGTCGGAGTACCCCGCCATGCATTCGGAGTACTTCTGCTGCAACAGCCTGGTCATGTACTTTTTGCTCCACAATAAAATGTGTGAGTTCATCAACCGGTGTATATCCAGCTTGTTCTGGTGAATCATTCATGATGAGCTTACTTTAGCCTTAAATCCCGACATTGCAAGCACGAGCATCATTCTGTGTAATGGGTAAGTATCAATTTGCCCAAGCCATATTTTGTGGTGATATCCCTCTCATACGACTGTCTGTTTCCAATTACCGCTTCGATATCCCCAATATCATCACTGACCACCCGTAGCCTGTTGTTCGCAATTAGGACGCCTTCACCGCTATCTTGCCGGTAGACAATTCCCCCATCATCGTCCAGATTACAGCTCACAATCATAAGATGCGGATCTTCAGCGTTGTGATCTGTAAAACTACCAGGAACACCCGGGGGAATGCTGCCGGGTTTTAATTTCTTATCTGCTATTTCCAACTCCACTCGTATTGGTGGCATACGACCTTCTACCCGTTACTGCTTAGCTATTTGCGGTGCATATCCAAGGTAGGTGCGTGGCGACAACTCACGTAAACGTCCCTTAGGCCCGTCCGGTATATCAATCTGCTCAACTAGCTCCAGGTACGCCTCCCTATCGAGTGATTTGCCGCGTGAGACTGCTTTGATAGTCTCATAGGCACCGCTCACACCATATCTACGCATGACAGTTTGTACGGCTTCAGTAAGGACCGACCATTCACCATCGAGTTCTTCAGCTATTTTGTCCTCATTAGGGGTGACTTTACCAAGTCCTCGTTTCAGACTCTTATGCCCCACTACAGTATGGCCGAGCGCGGTACCGATTGTGCGCTGTGTTGATGAATCGCTAAGATCGCGCTGCAGCCGAGAAATAGGCAACCTTACCGCCAATGAGCTTAATACTGCGTTCGCCGTCCCCAGATTTGATTCAGCATTCTCAAAATCGATCGGATTAACCTTGTGAGGCATTGTAGATGATCCAACTTCACCTTTAACTACCTTTAATTTGAATACTCCGCGTGATATGTACGCCCACATGTCCCGTGCAAGGTCGGTCATGATGGTATTGCTCAGCGACAGCTCGTTGGCAAATACCGCCATCCAGTCGTGTGACTCAATCTGTGTTGTTACCTGGTTTGGTATGAAACCCTGCTCGACGATGAAATCATGTGAAACGGTTCGCCAATCAACATCAGGATATGCTACGTGAAGAGCATTAAAGTTTCCGCTTGCCCCATTCAATTTTCCCCTGATAGCGATAGCTCCGAGGCGCGTAGCGCTATCCTCCAGCCGTTCACTGAAAACCCGCATTTCTTTACCAAGAGTTGTCGGGGTCGCCGGCTGGCCATGCGTCTGGGCCAACAAGGACGTGCCAGAATATTGATCAGCTTTTTCATCCAGCTCATCAGTAATAGCAAATATGCCCGGCAGAAGAACGTTCCCCCGAGCTTCTCGAAACATTCTGGCATAGGCAAGGTTATTTACATCTTCAGATGTAAGACCAAAGTGAATCAGCTCCAGATACGGGGTTAGTGTTTCATCTCCCGACAAGCGCTCGCGCAGCCACAGTTCAACAGCCTTTACGTCATGATTGGTAGTCCTCTCAATTTCCTTGATACGCCGCGCATCTGCAATCGTGAACTCGTTCAGGACACCTTCTATTTCGCCTCTTTGTAAGTCACTCAAGGCAGGCACATCCGGTAAAATGCCGCTACCAAGAGTTTTCAACCAGTCAGCCTCAATAGCAGCACGGTTACGTATCAATGCATATTCCGAAGTGATTTCTCCTAGTTCGCTTACCTTATCGGCATACCGGCCGTCTAACGGATTAACAGCTGTCAACGGATCAAGTTCTGGCATACTGGCCTTTCAGATTACATATCAAGAAATTATGCTCCTACACCTCTCCGCTCGCAAGCATAAGCGAACAACGACCTTTTGTCTTTTACAAATTCTGTTTTTCTGTAATGAATCTAAGCAAGGCCTCAGCATGTTTTCGATTGCGAGTATGGTGTTCGGCATGGCGTACTGAAGTGATTATTTCTTCTGTTGCCACGCGCAGTTCGTTATCACTGTTAAGGACTAGTGTTATATCATCGGTTTGATCCAGTAGCCATTCAAGGCTAAAATGCGCTTCTGCCATTCTTTGCTTAAGAGCATTCTGGGTCTCCTGCCGCGTCATAACGCGTCGCCACCAATCCTGCGGTGGGGTAATTAAGCCTATCTTATGCACGCGGCCGAACGGAAGGGCGGATAAATGTTCAACTGTGTTTGCCAAAGTATCGAGCATAGAAAAACTTTTACTGAACGCTGCTGCATGTGATCCATACACATAGTTCGTTTCCAAATGTACGGCAACTTCAACTACCTCGTCTAAATCCATCATATTCCTAATTACTGCCAAATTTTCAGAATCGTGGGACAAGAACTGATACGTATCATTGGGTTCGGCATCGCGTTGGGGCCTGGTTGTAAAACTGGTGACCCTTCCAAAGTCCGGATCAATGCGTTCTATAGCGTGCATATAAGTCGTTTTGCCGACTGCAAACGGCCCGATAATCGGCACAAAAATTGTTCCTTTTAGCACCTCATGAATCCTCTGACCAGGCTGATACACTTCAGCCTTGGACTGTAATTCAGCAATTTGCGCGTCAAGCTCTGATTGATTCATGGCAGCATTATCGTAACCATATTATTTATTTGCAAGCATGACCAATATGCCGTAGTCGTGCCGCATATTAGAATATAATTATGCTAGACATACGTTGTGTGATTCATGGAAGTTTCGGCAGACACTTTGATGAGATTCAACGCGTCCATAAACTCTTCACAGATGCAGGGATTGAAGTCCTGGCTCCGAAAGCCGGTGAACTCACCAGTTCGGCCAATGGATTTGCCCTTTTTGAAGATGAGACAGGCGGAGATCCTAGGCTTATAGAATTAGAATATTTGAACAACCTTAAGCGACTGGGGCTTAATGGCTTCAGTTACTTCGTAAATCCCGGCGGCTATATCGGCAAAAGCGCATCTTATGAACTGGGGATTGCCCAAATCACCAATGTCCGGTGCTTTTTTCAGGAAAGGCTGGATGACCACCCCGCGTATGTGCATGGTAATTCCAACTGGAAGGCCGAAAACCTCGTCGATTACATTTTAGAGCACAAGGCATTGCCGTCTCCGTATGTGTACCCAAATGAGCAGATAATCCATAAATTGTGGAGTGATCTCATGGTGCCGGGCTCAGTTGTCGCGACTGGCGCTATCATTGAACACCAGCGTGACCGCAATAATGCTGGTCCAAAGGAAATACTTCTTGTAAAAACGCATAAATGGGGTAACCGCTACTCAATAGTCGGAGGAAAAGTCCGGCGTAACGAACTGCTCAAAGACGCTTTGCTTCGCGAAGTCTACGAGGAAACTGGGCTTTCAGGGGAAGTTGGAGGGCATTTATGTACGTTTGACCAGATCAAAGACTCAGGCTACTACCACCGCGGTGTCCAACATATATTCGTGGATGATGTCGTGAAGGTAACAAACAAACGAGTAACACTCAATGAAGAAGCGCAAGACTATGTTTGGATTACCGCCCAAGACGCGCTCGACCACTTGGACGTTGAACCAAACGCCCGTACGACCGTCGAACTCTATGCGCAGCTACAGCGCTAATTAATTGTTATCAGTTATAGAAAAATAGAGCGTATACTGAAAATATATATAAGGGGGACGTAGTATGGATATTAATCTTTTGGCAGTGCTTCTAGCAGCTATCGCTATGTTTGCGTTCGGAGCATTCTATTACACGGTCATATTTGGAAAATTATGGAGTAAAATGCATGGCTTCGATAAGCTATCCAAAACCAAACAAGAAGAAATGATGTCGAAAATGACTCCCATTTACATTGCACAGTTCGTAGTCACATTGCTTGGTGCCTTGATGTTAGCCAAACTCATTACACTCGTCCCGGACTACTCACCATACACCCTGGCATTCATAGTATGGCTCGGATTCGCAGTCCCGGCCCATGCCAGCGATGTCCTGTTCAGCAACACAGAATCGAAATGGCAACTCAAGAAGATTCTTGTCACATCCTTCGCTACACTGGGTTACTTACTTATCGCCGCTCTTATCTTCGATGCTCTGAGTTAAAGCAGCCGTATGAGTGTCTGTCTTCGCAGTAGGTAACTCTACTATCGGAGACTCACAAGCATATTTTCTTGCATAGGCAGTGCCTGGTCGGCTCCGGCCTGTAATCCTAATTCAGTAATATCATTTGGCTGCCAGCGTATGATCTCCAAAAGGTTTAATGGTGCGCTCTGTTTTGATACTGTTCCTACAACAGGAATCCGCAAGGTATCACTCGGCAGTCGAATCATATTCATTATGCCATGCTGCTTGGCATCAGTAATGACACGGCCGTCAGGCATACAAAGAGTTTTAGACATTACTTCTTCGTCATTACCCATTCTGAACAGTCCTTGTCCATTATCGAATACGACAAGGTTAAGAAGTATACCGCGAGACCACTTCACGCCGGAAGCCACATCATATTCGCCAGGTGATAAAACTTCTATCAGCTCAGGATACTTTTCCATTGATCTATCCGCTGCCTTGAGCGGATTACTTGCCCCCCAAAGGGGTACAGCTTCCGGTAATGTAAGTCTTTCTATAGCCATGCGATTAAGAGGGCCCTTAAACCTACAAATATTACATTTTAATTTCGGCGTCGCAGCCGGCTGGTAGTGACAAGTTCATCAAACTGTCGATTGTCTTTGGCGTTGGGCTGAGCACATCGATGAGACGCTTGTGTACTCGCATCTCAAACTGCTCCCGGCCTTTCTTGTAGACGTGCGGGCTCTTTACGACCGTGTAGACTGTTTTCTTGGTAGGAAGTGGGATTGGACCGGCAATAGTTGCACCGGTTCGAATTGCCGTATCAACAATCTGCTTGGCAGACTGATCGATTACTTTGTGATCGTATGCTTTTAAGCGAATACGAATTCGCTGCTGTGGGGCCTTGGCTTCAGCCATGTTTTGTACTCCTGCCAGCTTTACCTGACTTGGTGCTGTAACCTCTTCCGCTAATCAAACAAGACAACAGACGAGTTCTCAACACAATTAGTTTTACTAAGCAATTCTACAATATAATTAAGAATAAAGGAAATTTAACCTAACTCTTCTGTTCTATCCATGTCATCTTCTTGGGTCACCATTTGTACTTCAAATCGCATAGGGCGTTTGCTGTCTTTTAATTTTGCAGCACGAGCAATTGAACGAACAATATCTCCTCTTGTCAGCCTGAATAAAGGCGTAAACTCATCAGGTAACTTGACCTCAATCTGTAGGTCGGGAGTTTCCGGGCTGGTAATTCTAAATTCATATGGTGGCATACTACTTTAGTATACCTATTTATAAGGGGTGATTCTACCACTGGACATTTAATAAATGATTTTAAGTCTCGAATGGGATACGAATAGATTCACCTGTAGAATCATTTAGTATTTCTATAATGCCACGGCGTGGTTCTGCTGGTATAGCTGACTGTTCGTGGCTTGGAGACACCACTGACGTGGGTACATCAATTGCTTCTTCTCCATCTACAAGCAGATTTTGTATAACGAGCGGCTCCGCAATCTCTTCCGGTAACGCCCCGCGTATTGCATTAACAATACCCTGTTGCGCAACTTTTAATGCAGACATCGTAAGGCCATTTGGCAAACTTACTGCTGCATAAACATCGCCGCTTACTACGCCACGTATTTCTGATTCATAACTCATATTTGATTCCTTAATTAGTGGCAGTATATAACAAAAGAGCGCCGGTTTCCCAGACGCTCTTCAGAGTAACAAAAGACGTTATTACTTGTTAATCTTAGTTACAACACCGGCACCAACGGTACGGCCACCTTCGCGGATAGCGAAACGGAGACCCTGTTCCATGGCAATAGGTGCAAGCAACTTGACCTTGAAGGTGATGGTATCACCAGGCATGACCATTTCTTTGTCAGCTGGCAACTCAACTTCACCGGTCACGTCAGTTGTACGGAAGTAGAACTGAGGCTTGTAACCCTTGAAGAACGGAGTGTGCCGTCCACCTTCATCCTTGTTCAGGATGTAGACTTCTGCGTCAAATTCGGTGTGAGGAGTGATGGTTCCTGGCTTAGCCAAAACCTGACCGCGCTCGATGTCGTCACGCTCAATACCACGCAACAGGATACCTGCATTGTCACCGGCCTGACCTTGGTCAAGAGACTTCTTGAAGGCTTCAATACCAGTTACAACTGACTTGCGGGTGTCGCGGATACCGACAATTTCAATTTCGTCGTTAATCTTAACAACTCCGGTTTCGATACGGCCGGTTGCAACCGTACCACGACCCTTAATCGAGAAGACATCTTCAACTGGCATAAGGAAGGTCTTATCGAGGTCACGCTTTGGCTCTGGAATGTAATCATCCATAGCCTTAACGAGTTCCATGACTGCATCCATAGCTGCTTCGTCACCTTCAATTGCCTTAACGGCTGAGCCCTTGATGATTGGACAGTTCTCGTCGAATTCGTACTTAGCGAGGAGTTCGCGGATGTCCATTTCTACAAGTTCTACCAGTTCCGGGTCTGCAAGATCCATCTTGTTCATGAAAACAAGGATGGAAGGCACACCGACCTGACGGGCCAGCAGTACGTGCTCACGGGTTTGAGGCATAGGGCCATCCGCGGCAGAGACAACGAGTACGGCGCCATCAATCTGAGCGGCACCGGTAATCATGTTCTTAACGTAGTCGGCGTGACCTGGCATGTCAACGTGTGCATAGTGGCGCTTCTCTGATTCATATTCCTGGTGAGAAGTAGCAATGGTAATACCACGGGCTTTTTCTTCAGGTGCGTTGTCAATTTGGTCATACGCAACAGCTTTGTTAACTGCGCTTGGGAGACGCTTTGCGAGCGTCATAGTAATAGCTGCCGTCAAACTGGTTTTTCCATGGTCGACGTGACCCATGGTACCGACGTTAACGTGCGGCTTGCTTCGGTCGAATGCTTCTGCTGCCATGTGTAGGTAGTCTCCTTATTAAATTATTTCTTGCATGAGTGTATTAGCACCCACACGAGTTACCGAGCTAGTATAGTGAAATCATCCCTGTTTGTAAAGGGTTATAGCACAACGGGCGGTCGTTATTGAATTTAGTCCTTAGGCAGCGCGGCAATCATTGCTACATAACCGATTTCACGGGCTTCTTCATAGCTCATGCCGCCGCTAATGATTGAATCCGCATCATTGAATACTTCGCGGACTTCAAAATTGCTGACTTCCCTACCATCACCGATCATGAGCGCTCCAAGCTGGTTCGCCACCCTAAACGCCGGCAGTCGCCATTCGTCACGGGCTATATGACCGATGGTTTCAGGAACACGTTGGCTTGTTTCGTGTAAGGAGCGTTTAAAAGGATTCCACATATTTAGTCCTGTTATTTAGCGTTCTTTGCAATGATGGCGTCGGTGACGTGATTTGGCACATCGGCATAGTGATCGAGTTCCATGCTTGAGCTGGCACGACCCTGTGTCATTGAGCGCAGGTTGGTAGTGTACCCGAACATCTCACCCAGTGGTACAAACGAGGTAATCTGCTTGATGCCGTTGGGCAGGTCTTCCATCGATTCGATGCGGCCACGCTTGGAGTTGAGGTCACCTATTACGTCACCCATGAACTCTTCGGGGGTAACAACGACAACTTTCATAACAGGTTCAAGCAGTACTGGAGAAGCTTTTTTAACCCCCTCCTGTAGTGCCATTGAACCGGCGATCTTAAAGGCCATTTCTGAGGAGTCAACTTCGTGGTAAGAACCATCATACAGTTCGGCCTTGATATCCACCACCGGATAGCCGGCAAGTACACCGCTGTTCATGGCTTCTACGATACCCTGCTCAACGGGCTTCACGTACTCACCCGGAACGACACCACCTTTGATTGAGTTGATGAATTCGAAGCCTTTGCCGGCCTCGTTCTGGCTCAGACGCAACCAGACGTCTCCGTACTGCCCGCGCCCGCCGGACTGGCGCACGAACTTCCCCTGAACTTCAACGGCGTCCTTACGGATTGTCTCACGGTAAGCAACCTGTGGCTGACCGATATTAGCCTCAACATTAAATTCACGCTTCATTCTGTCTACCAGGATTTCAAGGTGCAGCTCACCCATACCGGAAATAATGGTCTGGCCGGTCTCGTTATCAACTTTGACACGGAATGTCGGGTCTTCTTCAGCAAGCCGCTGGAGGGCAATCGACATCTTTTCCTGGTCAGCTTTGGTCTTGGGCTCGATAGCAATTGAAACCGGAGGTTCAGGGAAGGTAATGGATTCAAGGACAATCGGGTTATTGACGTCACATAATGTGTTACCAGTCGTCGTGCCCTTAAGACCGACAATGGCGGCAATGTCACCGGCGCCTACTTCAGTTACGTCAGTTCGTTTGTCAGCCTGCAATCGCACGATACGTCCGACACGCTCTTTTTCCCCCGTGGAACTGTTGAGCACATACGAGCCGGCAACGATTTTACCGGAGTATACCCGGAAGTACGCCAATTTACCGACAAAAGGATCGGTTGTGATCTTAAAGGCCAATGCAGAAAATGGCTCAGCATCAGACACCTTCCGTTCAATCTCATCACCGGTCTTCGGGTGTGTGCCCCATTGCGAACCACGGTCGAGGGGGCTTGGCAGGTAATCATTCACCATGTCCAGTACCTTCTCTACAATGACACCACGGCCATCACCGCCGGTGACCGCAAAGAACCGGCCCGATAATACGGCGGTTCGGATAGCCTGCTTGATATCATCAGTTGAGAGGCCCTCTTCACCGACCTCAAAATATTTCTCTAGCATCGCTTCGTCTTCAGCAACAGCGTTTTCAATCAAAAGCGAACGATAACGCTTTACCTGGTCCATCATATCGGCTGGGATTTCTGCTTCTTTGAGTTCCTTGTCTGCAAAGTTCTCATATGTGAATGCCTTCATCTCGACGAGATCAACGATACCGTTAATACTCTGTTCGAAGCCAATGGGCAGGTGAACCGGGAACGCCCGCTTGTTCAAACGGTTATGGATAGACTCCAATGACTTATAAAAGTCACCACCGGTTTGGTTAATCTTATTGATAAAACAGATGCGCGGCACGCCGTACTTGTCGGCCTGGCGCCAGACCGTTTCGGATTGCGATTCGACACCCATTTTACCGTCAAACACCACGCATGCTCCATCAAGCACCCTAAGAGAGCGCTCTACTTCCACCGTAAAGTCAATGTGACCCGGTGTATCGATAATATTAATCTGATTGCCGCCCCAGAAACAGGTAACCGATGCAGCGACAATGGTAATTCCGCGCTCACGCTCCTGCGCCATCCAGTCAGTCGTCGTCTCGCCTTCATGGACGGCACCAATCTTGTGGTTCAAACCGGTACGATACAGGATACCTTCGGTTGTCGTCGTCTTTCCCGCATCAATGTGGGCGATAATACCGAGGTTACGGATCTTTTCTATAGGGTATTTTTTCTCTGCCATGATGTCTTATCTTCCTTTGTCGTTACAAATATTGTCCTGTGCCTTGCTGATGCGGTTGTTCGGGTTGTCCTTCTTTTTCCAGATCTAGAGTGAAATTCGCCGGATTCCAGGGTGCGAAGGCCATGGAACGAGCACTTAAGACCATTTCTTTCAGAGGACAGTCTAGTTGACCGGCTTCTGTAGTAGTTTCTCCAGGACATGCAATATTGCTACTGACAACTTCCAAGCATTCCTTAGTTAGAGATATGCCACCCAGGGCGCGGTTCATGTCTCTCGTCTCTTTGAGCGCTACCAATTCTTCAGCTGAAGATAAGGCTGCTTTCAGTGGGCAAGATTCACAGACCGCCATAGTTTTTAATACCGTGCGAAGTGAGCGAACGCACGGTTGGCTTCTGCCATCTTGTGCGTGTCTTCCCGCTTCTTCACTGCAGTTCCCGTGTTGTTATATGCATCTACGAGTTCGAGCGCAAGACGGTCTTCCATGCTCATACCTTTGCGGCCACGGGCAGCAGCAACGAACCACATCATAGTAAGGTGGTTTTGGCGCTGGCCTTTGACCTCAAAAGGAATTTGGTAGTTTGCTCCACCCACACGGCGGGAACGGGTTTCCATGTGTGGCTGAACGTTCTTGATAGCTGTATCAAACACTTCTATTGGGTTCTGTACCTTCAGTTTGTCGGCAGCTTTTTGCATGCCATTGTAAACCAGGCGCTCAGCCAGCTGCTTCTTGCCGTTCAGCATGACACGGTTGATCAAGCGTGACACCATGACACTGTTGTACTGCCGGTCTGGCTGGATATCACGAATAAGGGATTTAGTCTTTTTACGTGGCATTATTTCTTCTCCCGCTTCGCGCCGTACAGGGAGCGACCCTGCTTACGGTTATTAACACCCTGGAGGTCCAGGGTACCCCGTACGATGTGATAACGCACACCGGGAAGGTCCTTTACACGTCCACCGCGGACAAGCACTACGGCGTGTTCCTGAAGGTTGTGACCTTCACCACCGATGTATGCCCAGACCTCATAGCCGTTCGTCAGGCGCACACGGGCTACCTTACGAAGGGCGGAGTTCGGCTTCTTCGGGGTTTTAGTAGTCACTTTCACGCAGACACCACGCTTGAACGGTGATGACTTTTCGTATGATTTAGTCTGGAGGTTATTCACCACACGCTGCAGATGCGGCGCGCCGGACTTCTTTCCCTTTGCGGTACGCGGTTTGCGTACGAGCTGATTAATTGTTGGCATTCATTCTCCTTGGTTATCGCAATCTGCTGCGGCGGGGAGAGTCGAGCTCGTGCCAACTGGCTCGACTCTATATCCCCGGCTCGGACTGCTTACTATTTACAAAAAACTATATTAACAGGTTTATTGCTCGTTTTCAACGCTACAGTGCGGCTTGACGGGCTTCCTCGATGAGATCTTCCTCACTTGTCAGGCCCTTATTCTTCTTGTAGCCGGTACCAACCGGGATTGGACGGCCCAGAATCACGTTTTCCTTCAAGCCGTACAAGTGATCTACCTTACCGCTGGTTGCGGCGGCGATCAGCACGCGGGTGGTGTCTTGGAACGATGCGGCACTCAGGAACGAATCGGTGCTTAAGCTTGCCTTGGTAATACCCAGCAACAGCTGCGTATACTTGGCAAGTTCTTTATTCTTCTGCTTGGCAAGTTTCTCATTGGCCGCCACAACCGCAAGCTTGCTGACGATGTCGCCGGTTACGAACTCGGTGTCACCCGCATCTTCAATCTGCACCCGGGAGAACATTTGGCGCACAATGATTTCAAGGTGCTTATCGGCAATGTTTTGTCCCTGGCTGGCAAAGATACGCAGAATTTCGTTCATGATGTAACGCTGAGTAGATTCAACTCCCTGCAGCAGCATCAACTCGTGCAAGTTGATTGAACCGTTCGTCAGGCGCTGACCGGCAATTACTTGATCACCGTCTTTGACAACTATCTGTTTGAATCCCGGAATTTCATAACGCATCACACTCTTGCTGGTAGGTACGATGATGATGGCATCCTCGACGATGTCGGCACGACCGGCCATCGGAGCTACCAATGGGCTTGCCCCTTCGTCATTTGAGGCAAGCACGTCGCCGATAGCAACGTCACTGCCACTTGCGAACTGAGGCGTACGGCCTTCAAGTAGTAGTTCGACCTTTTCTTTTACGTCGGCTGCGATTTGCACGATATAGTGATCACCTTCCTCCCATGTACTGACCGTACCTGAGATATCTGCTAAGTAAGCCTGACCCTTAGGGTTACGGCTCTCAAGCAATTCTTCCACACGTGGTAGACCGGAGGTAATGTCTTCACCGGCTACCCCACCGGAGTGGAAGGTCTTCAGCGTCAGCTGAGTTCCAGGCTCACCGATTGACTGGGCGGCGATCACGCCGATAGGATGGTGTGGTGCCACGAGCTGCCCGGTTGCCGGGTCAACACCGTAAGATTTCTGCGAAACACCAAGAACGGATGTGCAGCTTAAGGCTGACATAATTTTCACCCCGTCGATAGCTTCGTCAGCTTCAATCGCTGCAGCAATCTCTGGAGTTATGTATTCACCCTTCTTTACATGGCCTTTGACATCTTGGGCTGCGAACCGTCCGCTCAAGCGGAAGCCATAGTTAACACCAATTTCCTGCGCATCAGCACGGAAAATTGCGAAACCTGGGTCCTCGACCTCATTGTCAATCGTAAAGACATCCTGGGAAACATCAACAAGACGACGTGTCAGATACCCGGAATCAGCCGTCTTAAGCGCAGTGTCAATCATACCCTTACGGGCACCACGGGTGGCCGTAAAGTATTCAAGGGGATTGAATCCCTTCTTATAGTTCGACTTAATAGGCAGTTCAATGGTCCGACCGGTGGCATCGGCCACGAGGCCGAACATACCGACGGCAGTATTGACCTGGCCGATATTACCACGGGCACCGGATACAACGGCGATAGCCATTGAGCTGTCATCCGCCTTGAACTGTTCCGTAAGAGTGGCCTGGACTTCGTTATCTACGTCCGTCCACGCTTCAACCGTCAAACGGTATCGTTCGTCTTCGGTAATGAAGCCTTGGTCGTACTGTTCGCTGATTTTCACGGCGGTCTTTTCCCCCGAGTCAAGGATGCCCTCCAGGCCGGCGACTTCACGGAAGTCATCCATGCCCATGGAAAGTCCGGACTTGGTAGCGTATTCAAAACCGATGTCCTTAAGGTCGTCGGCGATTTCTGCGGTCTTGGATTGACCGTACTTCTGATAAGCCAACGCCAGTACGCCGCTCAGTTTTTTCTTAGTCATAGCTTCGTCCTGGAACGGGAAGTCGTCTGGGAAAATCTCATTGAAGAGAAGCCTTCCAAGGGTGGTTTCACGGACTTCGCCGCGGAAAGCAACTTTAATCCGGGACTGGAGGCTGACAACTCCGGCGTCGTATGCCATAAGTGCTTCCGCAAAGCTGGCGTATGGACGAACGGCATTCCCTGCATCGCCCGGACGGTCATATGTTAAGTAATAACAGCCAAGGACGATATCCTGCTCAACGTGCAAGATCGGAGAACCATCAGCCGGCTTCAGTAAGTTGCGGTTGGCGGCCATAATATCGCGGGCTTCAGCCTGGGCGAGGTCGGACAACGGCAAGTGAACGGCCATTTGGTCACCGTCAAAGTCGGCGTTGAAACCTTTACAAACAAGCGGGTGCAGTTGAATGGCCTTACCTTCAATAAGCGTGGGCTGGAAGGCCTGGATAGACAGACGGTGTAAGGATGGTGCGCGGTTGAGGAGCACGTATTTGCCTTTAATTACTTCGTCCAAAGCATCCCATACGGCCGTTTCACCGGTTTCAATCATGCGCGTAGCGGAACGGATATTGTGGGCATGTTCATTGGCGATCAAGTGACCGATAACAAATGGCTTGAAGAGTTCAAGCGCCATCATCTTCGGCAGACCGCACTGGTTGATCTTTAGTTCCGGACCGGCAACGATAACGGATCGGCCGGAGTAGTCAACGCGCTTTCCGAGCAGGTTTTGCCGGAAACGTCCCTGCTTGCCCTTCAACATGTCGCTCAAAGATTTTAGGCGGCGGCGCTGACCGGTTGCGGCCACGGCACGCCCACTGCGGGCGTTGTTATTGTCGATCAGCGCATCAACGGCTTCTTGCAACATACGCTGTTCGTTGCGACGAATAACTTCTGGCGCATTTAGCTCGATCAGCTTCTTCAAACGGTTGTTACGGTTGATGACACGACGGTAAAGGTCGTTTAAGTCGGAGGTCGCAAACCGGCCACCGGTTAGCTGAACCATCGGACGCAAATCCGGAGGAATTACCGGCAGAACCGATACGCACATGCTGCTCGGTTTGATACCGGCGCGCTCCATGCTTTCCAGCAGACGCAAGCGCTTCAGAATTTTCTTTTTACGTTGGCCCTTGGCTTCATCAGCTTCTTCGGTCAGTTCATCAATTAGCTTCTGAAGGTCTACCTGCTCGAGCAGTTCTTTAAGGGCTGCGCCGCCCATGCCGACTTCAATAAGGTCTTGGACGTCATCGTCCAGCGAGCGGTATTCGGTTTCGTTCATCAGGCGAAGTCGCTCCAAGGCTGTCAGCTGCTCTTTCAACAGCTCGTAATCCTTTGTGACTTCATCCATTTCCTTAGTCTGAAGCTCAGCAAGCGCCTTTACATTGGCATCTTCTTTCGCAGCTTCAGCTTCGTAACGGGCCTTGATAGCCTCTTTTGCTGCCGCGAATTCAGCTTCTTTATCTGCAAGCATCTGATCCCGCTTGACGACGTCAACAGACTTGATGATATAACTGGCGAAGTAGCTGACCCGCTCCAAGTTCTTGACGGTCATGCCCAACAGCAGACCGACTGCACTTGGCGTGCCGCGCAAGAACCAAATGTGGGCTACCGGCGTAGCCAGGCTGATATGGCCCATGCGCTCACGCCGAACGATCGACTTGGTGACGATCTCACCATTCTTATCGACAGCAGCTTCGCGTGATCGAACACCCTTATATTTGGCATCGTGCGGATTGATATCCTTGACGGGGCCAAAGATACGCTCGCAAAACAGGCCGTCCCGTTCCGGTTTTTGAGTACGATAGTTAATAGTTTCAGGCTTGGTGACTTCTCCGTAGCTCCAGTCCAGAATATCTTCCGGACTGGCAACCGCTAAGCGGACTGCATCAAAATCTGAAATATCTGTGCCGTGTGAATAGCGTCGCATCCTTAGGCCTCCTTCTCTTCTTCATCGGCGGTGACGAACGCGGTGTCGTCATCGTCATTTGTAATAACTGTCGTAGCAGGCATATCGTCATCTAATTCCATGACCACAAACTCATCTGCAGTTGCATCTTCCGTGACGTCGACGTCTGAAATCGCCGGCTCAGGAACCTCTACGGTCGGCATGTGGCCGGCTTCATCTTTAATGTTCTCTGCCAAAACCTCTTCAGCGTCAACCACCGTATCACGGGCGACTAGGTCTACCTTGAGACCGAGACCTTGAAGTTCTTTTACAAGCACGTTAAAGCTCTCGGGTACTTTTGGTCCAACAATTTCAGTTTGTTTAATGATTGACTCGTAAGCCTTCGAGCGTCCGTAAACATCGTCGGACTTGATAGTCAGCATTTCCTGAAGCGTGTTAGCGGCACCATAAGCTTCCAGGGCCCAGACTTCCATTTCTCCGAAGCGCTGGCCGCCATTCTGTGCCTTACCACCAAGCGGCTGCTGCGTAACCATGGTATACGGTCCCGTTGAGCGGGCGTGGATCTTATCGGCAATCATGTGGTTCAGCTTGATGATATACATCACACCAACCGCCGTGCGTTCAGCAAATGCCTCACCGGTACGTCCATCAAACAACTGGCACTTACCGTCTTCAGGCAGGCCGGCTTCCTTCAGGAGTTCTTTTATCTTAGGAATTGGCACGCCGTTGAAGGCCGGGCTGGCAACCTTGATGCCGAGCGCCCGGGCAGCCATACCCAAGTGGGATTCAAACAGCTGCCCGACGTTCATACGGGATGGCACACCAAGTGGGTTCAACAGGATGTCTACGGGAGTACCGTCTTCCGTGAACGGCATATCTTCAGCAGGCAGGATCCGGGCGATAACACCCTTGTTACCGTGGCGTCCTCCAAGCTTGTCACCGACAGAAATCTTACGCATCTGGGCTACGAAGACCTGGATTTGCATAATCACGCCGGCTTTCAGTTCGTGGCCGTTAGCACGGGAGAATACTTTCACGCCGACGACCTTACCGTGCTTGCCGTTACTCATGCGTTGTGAGGTGTCACGGACTTCCTTGGCCTTTTCACCGAAGATGGCACGAAGCAAACGCTCTTCAGAACTGAGTTCTTGCTCACCCTTCGGGGTAATCTTACCCACGAGGATGTCACCGGGGTGTACTTCAGCGCCGATCCGGACAATACCGTCTTCATCCAAGTGACGGAGTGCGTCCTCGGAGACGTTCGGGATATCACGGGTAACGATTTCCGGACCAAGTTTGGTCTCACGCACCTCCACCATGAAGTCCACGATGTTAATTGAAGTCAGTTCATCGTCTTCTACGAGACGTCGGGAAATAACGATGGAGTCTTCGAAGTTATATCCCTTCCATGGCATGAAAGCCACGAGCAGGTTCTTGCCAAGTGCAAGTTCACCCTCCGCGATTGACATGCCTTCAATCAAAGGATCGCCGGTCTTGACCTTATCGCCGGATGAAACGACGACGGTCTGGTTGATGCTGGTTCCTTCGTTGGAACGCACGAAATGCTGCGGGTAATAGGTTTTGATGTCTTTGCCGTAAGCGACTTTGACTTCGTCACCGGTCGCCTTCACGACTTCACCGTTTGCTTCCGCAACCACGAGCTGGCCCGTGTTACGTGCGGCCGTGCCTTCCATGCCCGTTCCAACGGTCGGGGCACTTGGACGTATCAGCGGCACAGCCTGGCGCTGTTGGTTACTACCCATCAATGAACGATAAACGTAATTCTTTTCGATGAATGGAATCAATGCAGCTGATGAGCCGATGATCTGCATTCGGGAGGCATCAAGATGCGTTACGTCATTGGCGTCCGCTTCGCTTGACTTGAGGTCATGACGTACGGCGACACGCTCGTTGACGAAATGACCGTTCTTATATTCTTCGCTGGCGTTGGCGATAACGGCATGCGCTTCTTCGTATGCATCCAGGTAGACGATTTCGTCGGTAACAACCGCTTTGACGGGCCAAGTCACTTGGCTTTTGACGGCTGCCAGTTTCTTGGCTGCCTCAGCAGTGATTTTGTCGCCTTTCTTAACAACGACTTTGCCGCTCTCATCTTCGAGATCGGCTGATGCGGTGTAGCCAGCAGCGTCTTTGGCAGTAACTGAACTAATAACCTTACGATATGGTGTTTCAATAAAACCGTATTCGTTGATACGGGCATAGCTGGCAAGGTTTAGCACCAAACCAATGTTAGCGCCTTCCGGTGTTTCAACGGCACAGATACGGCCGTAATGGGTGGCATGTGCGTCACGGACTTCAAAACCTGCCCGCTCCCGGCTCAAACCACCAGGACCCATGGAGCTTAAGCGACGCTTGTGCGCAAGTTCACTCAATGGGTTAATCTGGTCCATGAACTGACTGAGCTGTGAGCTGGCAAAGAATTCGCGTACTGCCGCCACGATCGGACGCGCGTTAATCAGCTGGGCCGGCGTGACTGTCTCGATCTCGCTCATACTCATGCGGTCCTGCGTGTTGCGTTGCATACGCAGAAGACCGATACGGAACTGGCGCTGGACGAGCTCACCAACGAGCTTGACGCGGCGGTTTGCCAGTGAGTCGATATCGTCGGCAGGTTCCTGCGTGTTATTAAGGCGGATGATTTCGGAAATGATAGCCACCAGGTCTTCGAGGCGCATCACGCGATTCTCGGCGGTGTTCGCGACATCGAGGTTAAGTCGCTTGTTAATCTTGTAGCGACCAACGCGCGAGAAGTCAAAGCGCTTAAAGTTATAGAACATGTTCTCAATCAAAGAACGGGCGTTATCAACGGTTGCCAGGTCGCCCGGACGCAAACGGCGGTAGACCTCAATCAACGCGTCGTTATTACCCTTGGTCGGATCTTTATCGAGCGTAGCTTGCAGGTAACTGTTTTTGCCTTGGTCGACGTGTTTAAATTCGTCTTTCATTTGGGCTTCGGTCATACCCAGTGCGCGCAGCAAGGTTGTAACGGCAATTTTTCGCTTGCGGTCAATTTTTACATACAAAGCTCCGCTGGCGGCAGTTTCAAATTCCAGCCATGCACCGCGGCCCGGGATTACCTTGGCACCATAGAGGTTGTTGGTACCGTGCGCGTCGGCGGTAAAGAATACCCCGGCCGAGCGGATCAACTGCGAAACGACCACGCGCTCAGCACCGTTAATCACGAAGGTACCGCGCTCAGTCATCCAAGGGTAGTCCCCTAGGTAGATTTCCTGCTCCTTGACTTCACCGGTAACTTTATTCGTCAGCTCTACGGTAGCTTTTAGGGGCGCTTCATAGGACACGTTGTTTTCGCGAGCCTCGGCTTCAGGTATCTTCGGGTCCTCAAAACGGTAGTCCTTGAATGATAACGAAAGTTTCGTGTTCGTATAATCGTTCACCGGGCTGATTTCAGCCAGCAATTCCCCTAGGCCCTCTTCGACGAACCACTGGAAGGAGCGGTTCTGGTGATCTACCAGGTTTGGTAGATCGAGGACATCATCAGTTTGTGTAAAAAATGTACGCTTTGCGAGTGCCGCTTTCGCAGCCATGCCTTTAGCCATAAGCAAGTATTCTCCTAAAGAGTTACATCTGTTCCTGAAAATAAAAAATCCCCATGAACAGATGGATTGATGATGTTTTTTGTAGTTTGATTGTTACCGCGCGAAGAAAACTACAATGGTGTTTTGAATGCTTATCACTAAGTATTGCCCATGTACACTACTTCTTACTCTATAGTTTCTACGATTTTATATATAAAGTCAACGGGTACTTTTTATCGGAGCAATATATGTTCATTAACATATATCTGCCCAATCTGGCCCTCTCTTGCGATGTCATAGGGATCTTTACCCTCGTGCTCGAGTTTGGCGGGCTCACCCAATGCAACCATATGGCTCCTCAAGCCGAAGTTGTATGAATATTCGGTCGGCACAGTCGCAAAAACAGGCAGACCGCCATAACGTATTTCATGCGACAGAGCGTCGCGTGGATCCACCACTTTGCCCAGCTTTTTGACGCTTGCTTCCATCGTCAACGTACGGGGGACATACAAGTGCATATCATCAGAAGCGCGCTCGTCAAGCCAGTAATCAATGAAGGTACCTTTGACTGAACCAAGCCGCGGATGTTCTACACTTTCATTCAACAGCACTCTCCCGATTCCTCTGGCTCGTTCCTGACTGTCACGAACAATATATGAGTTCGTCTCAGTTTTCATACTTGCCCATACAAGAGATCCGCATGCCCGAGTAAACGACTTATAGCGCGCAAATTCTTTTGGTGCGTAATCGGCTAACCACTGCTCTTGGTTCGTTCGCCAAGAAATATCATACGCCTGAAGAGGTACCGCAGAAGGACGCGCTTCCTCTAAACGCATGATTACGCGTTGAGGTTGTCAGAAATAATATGGTCGGCTATGCCGTATGCTTTTGCCTGCTCGGCTGTCATCCAGAAGTCACGTTCCATGTCGGCATGAATCTTTGCTTCTTTCTGACCGGTGTTTTTAGCCATAATGTCGCGCAAAAGCTGTTTTACGCGCAAAGATTCTTTGAGGTCGATTTCCTGATCAGTGACCTTGCCCCTCGTACCGCTTGAAGGCTGATGGATCATCACCGTCGAATGTGGCAACAGATAGCGTTTACCCTTAGTACCGGAACTGAGAAGGAAAGCCGCTGCGCTGGCCTGCACGCCGATGCCCACCGTCTGCACGTCGGCTTTGACATAGCGCATGGTGTCATAGATGGCGAGGGCATCGTAGACGCTGCCACCCGGACTGTTGATATAGAGAAAAATATCTTTTTTTGAATCCTCATTATCGAGAAATAAGAGCTGAGCGACAATCAGGTTCGCAGTATGTTCGTTAACGCCGTCTCCCAAAAAGATGATGCGGTCTTTTAAGAGCCGAGAATATATATCATAGGCGCGCTCTACGCGGCCGTCGCTTTCAATAACTGTTGGAATAAGTGTCGACATAGCGTCTCCTGATATTTACAGCTGCAGTATATGAAACTAGCACTCTTGAGTCAAGAGTGCTAGTTACTACACGGCTTAATGGTTACTCTGCCGCGTCAGCAATATCATATAGGGCATGACCAAGGACGACGGTGCCGATTTCGAATCCGGCTCGACGCATATCTTCAGATGTACGTGCCGAATCAGCCAACGACAATATTCTTTCGCTTTGTTCGGGAATATCAGCTGCCGCCGCGTAACTGCGCCTTACTAACGCTTCTTCGCGGGCGCTCATTGCTTCATTACTATCCGTATCGTCAGTTTTCGTCTGACGCTCAGTAGTAAACCGTGACATTGAAAGGTCGATTGAATGAAAAAACTGTGAAAAACTCATACTAAATATATAATACCATTTTGGGTATGTCTTGTCAATTACTCTGAGGTAGCATATTCTGCTAACTTCTGGATCGTTTTTTCCGTCAGCATACGGTTGGCGATATCGCGCCTGGTTTCAGGCTTTTCCAGTTCCGCCTGCATCGCTTTGTCCTGGTACTGACCCTTCAAAAGCTGCATCCGGATTTCTAACTCTTCAGGCGTGACACTTATACCTTCACTGTCGGCAATTTCAGCGAGCACTAGGCTGGCAGTCAAACGCTCAATCGCCTGTGGTCGCATTATTTCGGCCCGGTATTCTTCTTCGGTTTTTCCTTCTGCTTCCAAGAACTCAGGAAAAGTCTGGCCGCGGTAGACCAGGTTCTGTTTCAACTCTTTCAGGCTGGACTCAATCTGGTCCTCAATTAAAGATTCGGGCAAGGGCACCGTGCTTTGACTGGCAATTTCCCGCAACAGCTCAGCTTCGAAGTTGCGGTCGGATTCATACTGCCGTTCCTGCTCAACCTGTCGCTTGATATCTGCTTTGAGTTCCGTGACGGTCTTAAACGGTCCGGCTTGAGCGGCAAATGCATCGTCGACCTTGGGTTCAATCACTTCCTGTACCTTGGTTACGTTAACCGTAAAAGTAACTTTCTTATTGGCGAGCGCTCTTACACCGTATTCTTTAGGGAACGTCAGGGTGAACGTTTTTTCTTCACCGGCCGACATACCGATAACATTATCTTCAAATCCCGGGATGAATGTGTTGCTGCCGAGAGCTAACGGATAATCTTTACCGTCGGCGCCTTTTACAGGCTGCCCTTTTGCGTCAACTCCGTTAAAATCAATCCATACCTGATCACCGCTAACCGCGGCCCGCTCGACATCCTTTTTTTCCGCCAGGCGTTTCTGAAGTCCGGCAATAACTTCTTCGACGTCTTTCGCCGCAGCTTTTACACTCGGTTTCTGCTGCTTGATCTTTTTATAGTCAGGCAATTTGATATCACCCACAACCGTAACGTTGACTACAAATTCAAGTGTCGTGAATGGGACGAACTTGCGGATGTTTACCTCCGGGCGGTCAACTGGCCGGATTTTCTCCTGATCGAGTGCTCGGACATAGAAAGTCTGGATCGCTTCTTCCAGGAATTCGGTCTGGAGCAGTGACTGGTCGACATTCTTTTCAACAATTTCCAGTGGGGCTTTCCCCTGGCGGAAACCCGCCAGCTTTACACGCGAACGAAAATGCGTCAGCACATGCGTCTTCATTTTCTGAAGCTCAGCTGCTTCGAGCACTATCTCTAAATTGACTTCGGTTTCTGATATGGTGGTTCGTGTAACTTGCATGTGGAGTTAAGTTATAACCTCTCTTCCGACTGCAGGACAAACTGGCGGCACTCTTCAGAGGTTTGTCTCGTCGGCGTATTTAGTATATGCCTCCTCATCATAACCGCTGAAGCGAGCTCACCAGTTAGCCCTTCGTTTCAAAAGGAGGTTATGACTTAGCTCCAACCATCTTAACAGATGGGACTATTCATTGCCATTGCTTATGGCTACTAGGTTCAGGTTCAGGCAGCGAGCAGTTTCTGGAAGAAGAACAGTACAAATATGAAGTAAGGTACTTCGATACGCAGACCCCAGGGTCGCTCGCCCCATTGAATGCGCTTGTGAATTCGTGCGAGTGATCCCAGCGGATCATGCTGCTGCCGCTTACCGAACAGCTCTTTAAGCCAATATGGCAGCCACATGAGATCCGGACTCATTGCAGCCAGCGCACCGGTTACCATTAGCCATCCATTGGCTGGCATGGCAACCACAACGGCCAGCATAACTGCCGCCGCCAGGACGGCATCTATGAGCACCATCAGTTTGAAATGTTTGCTGGTTGAATGATTGGGATTGCCGTAGTGAGGGATGCCATCGAGTACGAAATGTGATAGGAATGCGGCTGGCAGTGCGATCCAGGGATTAGTAATTGACCCGGCAATGACGGCTCCGGTAATCGCGTGGTTCGTAGCGGTCATTTCTGGCGGTAATCCTTAATGACACTGACCAAACGGTGCGTTCCATGTTTCTCTTCCACACCGGTATGGAGATTCTTGAGAACATATTGTTCGCTGTCCAGTTCTTTCTCGCCAATGAACAGTGCAAAATGCTGGTCTTTTTTCAGCGCAGACTTCAGCTGTTTGTCGGGCTTACGTCCCGTCATGTCGACTGATAAATGGATACCCATCTCCCGAAGTTCCTTGAGAACCGGCACACACCTTGCATAGACGTCTCCGATAAGTACCACATAGACTTCAGATTCGGGGGGCATAACCGGTAACAAGCCGTGCAGATCGAGGAAATTCTGAAGCGTGACGTCCCCCATTCCAAAACCGACGGTCGCAACCGGTTCAACGCCGAAAGCGCCGACGAGGCCATCATAACGGCCACCGCCGAACATCGCCCGGTTATTATCAGGGTGTGTATCGAATACTTCAAAAACGATATCCGTGTAATATTCAAAGCCGCGCATAAGCGCCGGGTCAAACTCGGCGTTCTCGATGCCCGCAGCCGCGAGAAGCTTCATAAGCTCGTTAAGATCCTGCAAACTGGGCTCAAGCTGCAGCTCTGCAGGCAGGTCATCGAGACCCTTGCCTTTAAGTATTGCAAGCAGCCGTTCCGTCAGGCCTTGTTCACGCTGCGACGGACTGAAGACGGCGTCAATCTGTGCTAGAAATTCTGCCTGGTCCAGTTTGTGCATCCGGTCGATCAGCCGGATCATTGTGGCGGCTTGCGTCTCGTTCAGTCCCAGATAGTCATTTAGTACAAAGTTGGTGAACCGGCGGCTGTTCAGTTTAATCGCATACGCTTCCCGCTTGGCACCGAATGCCTGCATAATCGCGTCGGCAACCTGAATTATCTCGTGATCTGCCGCTATACCCTCGACGCCGAAAAGATCCACGTTTAACTGCCAGAACTCGCGTAACCTGCCCCTTTGGGGGCGTTCATAACGCCAAATATTAGGGATAGAATACCAGCGCAGGGGATAAACCAGCTCTTGGCGTTTGGCGGCAACCATGCGGCTCACTGAAGGGGTCATCTCCGTCCTGATAGTAACGTTACGCCCGCCGCGATCAACAAAAGAATAGGTTTGTTCGTTAACAATCTCTTCGCTTGTCTTTGATGTATAGAGCTCGGTCGGTTCAAGCACGGGAGCATCATACTCTTCATAGCCGTACTTCTCTACGATACTGCGGATAATTCCGAACATGTATTTCTGGATACGCTTGTCAGCGGGGTAAAAATCGCGGGCGCCTTTGTAGGGTTGGGTAGATAGAGCCATATGCTTTAACTATACAACAGATTTCTCGGGAAGTTTGCGCACAAAAGCTACGAACGTACGTACACCAATTAGCAAACCGTACGCTACGCCTAGCATATGGCCTTTTATAGGTAACCTCAGATACTGAGCCCCGGCCAAGACAGTATGTTCTTCCCCGAGAACGCTGTCTTGCTTCGCGTAGGCGTTTAGGATACGTCGCAGATCGTCCGGCGCAAGCGATTGGACGGCCGCGGGAAGGCGGAGCATCGCCTCTTCGAAGCGGGGATTTACTTTATAGACCGTTTGTCCTATGGAATTAGATGGACCGAGTGCCCCACAAAGAGTAACTACGGCATGGATACGGGACTTATTCCTTTCATAACCGACCAGCGCTGCGCTCGCCCCCGCACTTGCACCTATCAGCGAAACGGTATAACCAGCATGGGTTATACTTTCGATTCTCCGGTCAAGTTCAGTCATTCTCTTTTCGAACCCGCCGTCATCTACCCATGCCATATCAAACATCTCGGCCCGTATTCCATGGAGATATGGCCACAGCAGAATCGGCAGCTTTTGGAAGCGCAGAGTGAGTTTGTCCCCTAAACCAGGGAGATAAATAAGATAGTGTTTCACCTCTATAGTGTATACGTTTCGAGCTCGTTAAATATAAAAAGACTCTGTTAAAGAGTCTTTTTATATTGGTGCGGATGAAAGGACTTGAACCTTCACGCCTTGCGGCACGTGCTCCTAAGGCACGCGTGTATACCAATTTCACCACATCCGCGAACCATAGGGATTATACTGCACTCGATATCATGTAACAATGTTTGATATTGATTTTATCTGTATTTTGTGTTATAATTAAATTGTAGTGTCAGAAGACCTGAATCCCCTAGCAATGGAAAGCATTGAATCGCTGCCGTCGTTCGAACGGCAGACTGCTGAAATGATACGCGATGCGCTAACTGATGTATTCGCGAACCAGCTGATCAGCGACAAGCAAGAAGTCGAACTCATACAACATGGCAATCCCGGTAGAGGTGTCATCGAGCCGGTTTACGATTCTAGCCATGGAGCGTATGGTCATTTCATCTTCTTGCCGGAGAATACGGCAGAAAAGCATTATTTCTACAACTTACTTATACCAAGAGGAGAAAGCGGATTCACTGGTTTTATTACGGAGAATAATGCCCGTGTCTTACGCCTGTCCGTTCCGGAAGCCGCGAACGTAATCCGAAAGACCGAGTCAGACTATACCTGGCGCACGATTGGCCAAAACTCTGTAGATTTATCGGGGTTTCATCGCAGAAACATCAGCGTAATACTCTCGCGTATGAATGGCCAAGGAACAGATTCCTAGCGTGGTCGTTTTAATGCCTGCCGATAGGCATTAAGCTCTATCTCGTCATCCAATGGTGTCAGTTCATCCGTCCCATACTTGCGCAAAAGCGCGCGTAATATTATTTCGTCCGTAAACTTAGGATTCTTACTAAATACCGGACCATGCATGTAGGTTCCGAAGACATTTTTAACCACGCATCCTTCTGTTTTATCTTCACCGTTATTACCGGCACCTAGGATCGGCCTACCGAGGGCATGCTTTTCGCTCTCCAAATACGTCCTGCCGCTATGGTTCTCATATCCCACCAGCAGACCGAAAGAGGTGTCGATATGGACGTTGCCGATAAGCCGTTCAGGACCGGCTACAGTCTCGAGCGGCAATAAGCTTATGCCGCTGATTTCCGTTTGCTCACTCGTGACAAAATGGTGACCAAAGAGCTGATACATACCGCAGACCATCAGCATACTGACTCCGTCTGCTGCCATTGATTTAAGATCGTCAGCCTTTTTAAACAGGTCTTTCTGAACGATATCCTGGCCGGCATCCTGCCCGCCACCGCCAAGAATAATGTCCGTATCTTTCGGTATTACTTCACCAATACCCACAAGCTCTACATTCGTATTAATACCTCGCCAGTCAATACGGTTCTGCAAGATAATCCTGTTGCCCGTGTCACCGTAAATGTTCATTTCTTTCGGATACAAATGTACGATGTTCAATGTCTTTCGGCTCATAGTTCCACCCTTTTGACATGCTTGCTGTAGCGTTTTAACTCATCACGAAGCTGTAACATGGCGGTGTAGGTACAAAACAGTACAGCTTCATCCTGGGATCCCAGGGATTGCACGAAGCGTTTGGTGAAGACCGGTATCTGCTCAATACTCTCACCAAGCGACCGTCCGTCATGTTTTAGCCGGACGGCCATATCATACGAACGGCTTCCACCGGTAAGGATGGGCATGTTCTCGGGTAAAATGGAGAAATCCACATCCCACAGCCAGGATACATCCCTGCCGTCAGCGTAATCGTCATTGATAATGATACCGGCAGCATTGACCCGCGTGGTTTCTAACAAGCGTAAGGAATGAGTAAAACCGCCCGGATTCTTGACAAGCTGTATGCGCAGTGCGGCGCCCGTATCAAGCACTATCCGTTCACCACGGCCGAAGGCGGGCTGAAGGGCGGAAACTGAGTCTGCCAATGTCTCGAAGGAACTATCCGGCAATACAGCTCGTACGGCAGTGAGGGCGGCAGTAAGGTTCAGGGCATTGTGGCTGCCGTCAAGGCTCGTTGTGCAGGTCACCTCACTCTTGCCGCTGGAAATACGCACCATGCCCTCGGAAAATCCGCGCAAAACGACGTCCGGCTCGGCAGCAGAAAAATATGACAGTTTGTCCTTATGGTAGAACATGTCATCCGTCAGAAACTTTGGCAGCAGTTCTTCGGAATGACCGAACCAATGGACTTGCAGGCTACCGCCAGCCAGTTTACTGATACGGGTGTCGTTGGCGTTCAATACCACCCAGTCGGTTGCCGCTGCAGTGGTCTTCCCTATCAGCTTAGCGGTCGTATCTATCTCACCAAAACGGTCCATCTGATCACGCATCACATTGAGTGCTACCACGCCGCGAGGTCGTACTTTACTCACGAAATGCACGGCATGAGCCTCGTCTTGCTCAAAAACTGCAATGTCATAGGCCATTTTGCCGCTTAGGCTAGCGCCGTTCAGGACCGTTGCAATAATTCCCCGTACGAAGTTGCTGCCGCTTCGGTTTGTTAGGACCGAGAGACCCTGCGATGTTAAAAGATCAGCGATTATTTTGGTGGTCGTGGTCTTGCCGTTCGTGCCCGTGACTATAATTACCCCTTGCGGCAACCGAGCGAGCATTTTGGCTAAAAAACCAGGGTTGGTGCGTTCCACTACGAGGCCAGCCAGCGCCGAACCTTTTCTGCCAAATAACCGCATAAGCATGATGATGGCCTTGCCGACGAGGATTGAAAGGACGTTCATGTGCAGCATTATACCTTTTTGTAAAAAATTAATTGCCCGTCGCCGTGCTGGTTCTGTTTGATGACTTTCAAGGCAGGAAGCAAAGGCAAATCTTCCTTACCCGGCCATGAAAGAACAAAAATACTGCTGGCTTTCATGTGCCGGCAAAGTTTCTGCAGGGCAGGTATTTGCAGGTTGTCGTACGGCGGGTCGCAGATAATGATATCGAAGAGCAGGTGCTGACGACGCAGCGACCAACCGCTGGCCCGGGCCATGACAATATCTATCCTGTCAGTAACACCCAGTAATTCACTGTTCTGGCGTATAGTACGGTACGCCTCTTTGTCTATCTCTACCGCAGTGGCATGGACCGCGCCCCGGCTGAGCGCCTCGAAGCTGATAGCACCGCTGCCGGAAAACACATCAAGTACCGTTAATCTGTGGATGTCGCCTAACGCATTAAATAGCGCTCCGCGCATTTTGTCGCTCATGGGGTGAGTTCGGTTGCCATGGGGGCTATCGAAATTCCTGCCGCCTAGTTCACCGGCAATGATCCTCATGCGGCCAACGCTTTCCGCCCGGATATTTTGCCGGCATCAATTAACGCCAGATACCAGGCAATTGTCACCGTTTGTACGATCGCCGGCCCCAGCTGCCGCCTGACTTGCCGGGCCAGTTGCGGAGTCCAGCCCTTTTTATAGTATTCAGAGTACATGTCGAGCATGGCAATTTCCTTGGCGGTGCGCCTGAACAACTCCCGCAGGCCAAGTGATTCGGCGCGTAGCAGTTCTTCTTCAGTCGGAATCACGTCACGGAACGTAAGCGGTTTTATAAGTGTAGCAATACCGATCTCGAACAGGCCATGAGTAAGAAATAGACCTTTTGCACCCCACATTTTCCAGTTATTGAGTACCATGTCCCGGGCAGTTTCCCCAGGGATGACCAGTTTGGATTTGATCGTTGTTCTCGTCTCCAAGCTTCGACCGCCCCGTAGTTCGGTAAGTTTTTCCTCATACGGGTAATGGTGGGCAGGGGTCAGGCCGTCCACGATAGCATGCGCCAACCAGGCCGCTTCAAAGGCTGCCCGTTCCTCATTGCCCCCGCCGAGCTCTTTCACAAGCTGATCATAATGGTCCATCATTAAATCAAGCAGTTGAGAGTCGGTCTCGTCAAAGGGGTTCATATAGTGCCACGGCTCGTCCTTGGCAGGACTCTTACGCTTAATGGCGTCCGGCCCGTTCTTGCCTTCGAAATGCAGGATTTTGCGGATTCCAGGGAATACTGTCTCGTCAGGTATAACCCATGATAAGTGACGGCGCGAAACACTGTCGATTTTCTGATGTGCGCCGAGCACTCTGCCAGAGAAACGCGTCAGCGTAGTACCTGAATACATAGGCTTCCTTAGTTTAGATTTGTCACTGCCCGAAGTCGTGCAACACGGGCATTCAACTCCGTATAGTGTAGCAAATTTTCCTTACTATCTATGAAGTATTGTGCACTTTGCCGTGCCGCAGCGATAAGTTTAGTGTCAGATAGCTTGGCAATACGCAGGTCAAGCTGCCCATGCTGCATTGTGCCGTAAATTGCCCCGGGGCCGCGTATTTCAAGGTCCAATTCCGCTAAAGCAAAACCGTCACTGGAACTCTCTAGCGCTCGCAGGCGTCTGGACGGTTCATTACTTGAGCCCATCATCAGGTAACAATATCCCTGGTGTTCACTCCGGCCGACTCGTCCCCTGAGCTGATGGACCTGAGCCAGTCCAAACCGTTCGGCATTCTCTATCAGCATCACCGTGGCATTTGGAACGTTCACACCCACTTCAATCACGGTAGTTGAAACAAGGATATCCAGCTCATGGGCGACAAATCGTTGCATAACCATCTCTTTCTCAGTCTGCTTCATCTTACCGTGCAATAGGCCCACCCGCCGGTGTTTGAAAGATTTTTGTGCCATTTCCTCATAGACTCGCTCGGCTGAACGCGCATCCAGCAGGTCCGAATCGGTTATTAAAGGGCATACCACAAACATCTGACGCCCCGCCTCGAGTTCACTGTCAATTGTCTGGTTGAGTTGTTTCCTTGAGTTCGGCGATACGATTTTGGTTACTATATGTTTCCGGCCCGCCGGTTTTACATCTATGACGGAGATGTCAAGTTCACCGTACAAGGTCAGGGCCAGGCTGCGGGGTATAGGTGTAGCCGTCATACTCAGTACATGCGGCATGTGGCCCGCTTTGGCCTGCAAAGTTTTACGCTGTTCAACACCAAACCGATGCTGTTCGTCAATTATGACCAGGCCTAAACGGTGCATGTCTACCTTCTGCTGCAATAAAGCATGCGTCCCGATGATAAAACGTATGCCGCCTTCGCGTACACCTTCTAAAGCGTTTTTCTTCTGTCCCGCCTGCATGCCCCCAACCAATAAGCTGACATGGTTAGCCATATTGACTGCCGCCAACAGATTGTGAATAGTATCCGCATGTTGCCGGGCTAGAAGTTCCGTCGGGGCCATCAAAGCAACCTGGTAACCCTGCTTCATCGCCATCATTGCAGCCATGGTCGCAACAACCGTTTTGCCCGACCCGACATCACCTTCGATCATCCGGTTCATCGGTTGCGTCCTTTGCATATCCTGATAGATTTGCCAGGTAACTTTGCGCTGAGCATCCGTCAACTTGAATGGCAAATGGGACACAAAACTCCTGGCCAGCGTCTCGTCAAATGGAATGAGAAGGGCTTCCTCATGCATAAGTTCATACTTGTTAATCAGACTGGCAAGCGTCAGCTGGAATACTTCTTCAAAGCCCAACCGGGAACGGGCCAGCTGTAAGGCTTCGGCAGTATCGGGAAAATGAATGGCCCGTAGGGCTTCCGAATAGCTGATGAGGTGGTGTTTTTGGACCAACCATTCGGGCAACGTTTCCGGCAACACCTGGATAAGTGGCAGTGCCTGTTTCAGGGCTTTTCTGATCTGCAGGGACGATAATCCTTTTGTCTCCCTGTAAACCGGTAATATCCGAGCGGTACTGACCGGGAAGCTGCTGACGGGTTCAATCGAAGGACTGAGAATGCTTAAGCGCTGACTCCTGAGGGCAAATTCGCCGGAAATAAAATACTCTTGGCCGGACTTTATAGATTGGGCACGGTAGGGTTGGTTAAACCACACCAGCCTGACGCTGCCAGAGTCGTCGCTCGCGATTGCTTCGGTAATATGCCGGGCCCGTCTCCCATATCTGCCGGCTGCAACCTTGATTCTCGCCCGTATGGTGACCGGCCCCGGAGTAATCGAATGAATTGACTGCACTTCTGAGAAATCATCATAACGGCGTGGAAAATATTGCAGCAGATCTCCAACGGTCTTAATCCCAAGTACCGCGTATTTCCTGGCGAACTCTTCACCGATACCGCTAAGCTTACTAATTGAATCTGCCGGTTTCATACGAGATAAGCCCTTAAAGCACTAGGCGCTGGCCCGGAGAACCAGGACGGCGTACATGTTCTTGCCTCTTCTGAGCAAAACATGCGTACCGTCCAGCGTCATAGGGGAGCTGAGCATTTTGTTGGGCTGAGCCGTTTCTCCGTTAATATATACCGCCCCCTGCTCAAGGAATCTTCTGGCTTCGCTTTTGCTTTGAGCCAGGCCAGTGTCTGTAACAGCTTGGGATAGCTCCTCGCCTTCGCTGAATTCCAATACGGGCAGTTCGTCTTTCAGCAGCGTAAAGTCCGCTTGTGAAAGCTGGCGTATATCGCCCTGGCCAAACAGTACGTTCGTCAAGCGCTTAACGTCATCCGCCTTGCCAGCGCCGTGCACAACCTTGGTCACCTCATACGCTAAAGTCTTTTGAGCTATACGCGTAGCCCTGTTTTCGTTGAATTCCCTAAGCACGTTTTCAATCTGCTCTTTCCCTAATAACGTATAGATCTTGAGATAATCCTCGATCCCTTCATCGTCGACGTTGAGCCAGAACTGGTAAAACCGGTAAGCGCTCGTAAGCCCTTCATCCAGCCATATGGCGCCCCCTTCAGTTTTGCCGAACTTCTTGCCGGTAGACTTATTTATGACGAGCGGCGCCGACCACACGTTGGCTTCCCCGCCGTTCATTCGGCGGATCAGCTCTACCCCTGCGATACTGTTGCCCCACTGGTCCGAACCGCATACTTGGAGCGTTACTCCAAGGGTTCTATGGAGATGTACGTAATCGTAGCCTTGTATAAGTGCATAACTGAACTCAGCGTAACTTATACCACTGCCATCTTCGCCAAGACGGGATTGCACGAACTCCCGGCCAAGCATCTGCCGCATCGGCATGTGCTTGCCGACGTCCCTGAGAAAATCAAGGTAATTCAGATCCTTGAACCACTCGTAATTGTCGACCAGCTTGAAATCCTGGCCGTCAAATATCCGGGCATACTGTTTGACGATCTCGTCCTTGTTCGTGGTAATTTCTTCTTTTGTCTTAAGATTACGTTCTTCGGCTTTGCCGTCCGGGTCACCAATCAGTCCGGTTGCTCCGCCAACCAGTAAGACGGCATTATGGCCATGGTCGATAAAATGCCGTACCATCATGGCGATTGCGAGGTTACCAATGGTCATGGAAGGCGCGCTGGGGTCGACTCCCCAGTAAAAGGTGATAGGCGGGCCGTCGACTACGGCGATATCTTTGTAAGTTGTCTGATGGATGAAGCCGCGCCACTGCAGCTCTTCTGATAAGGTCATGCTCATGGAAGACAGTATATCTTATCAGCCAGCCAAACTATATCGTGCATAAAACCGCTAGAGATTTGGTATAATACAACAGACAGATAAGGTGTCTTTAAGGGAGTAACTACAGGGAATGAATGATTTTAAGCGCGATAGCGGTAAGCGTCGCAATCCTCCTGCGGGCCGTAAGGCTGGCAATACGTTCACAACCAAAAGCGGTCAAACGATCAAACTGAACCGAAGCCTCGGTGAAAAAATGCATGCCCGCCGCGAAGCCTTTGCCCGCAGACGGGCCGAGCGCCTGGCCGGACTTCCAAAGTCCCGGCTGAAACGCGCGGTATATCTGATGCACCCTAAGCGAATGTACAAATACTGGTTCAGCCGCGAAGGCGGGCTGATGGCCTTGAAAGTATCCGGTATCGGAATCATTGCCGGCTTCCTTGTGCTGGTCGGTGTATTCGCGTACTTCCGTAAAGACCTCCCGAACCTTAAAGACATCTCAGGCAACAACATTGGCGGAAGTGTGCTCTATTATGACAAAACCGGTCAGACCTTACTGTGGGAAGATGTGAACGGCGTGAAAAGAATTCCCGTTGAAGATGATAAGATATCCGACTACATAAAAGATGCGACAATCGCCATTGAAGACAAAGACTTTTTCCAGCACGGCGGGTTTGACGTACGGGGTATAGCCCGTGCAAGCGTAAACAATGCTTTTGGCAGTAACGGGCAGCAAGGCGGTTCGACCATTACTCAGCAGCTTGTTAAAGTCACCCAGGATTGGACAAGAGATAATACCTACAAGCGTAAGGTCAAGGAGCTGATTCTTTCGGTAGAACTGGAGCGAAGTTACAGCAAGAAGGAGATCCTTAACGGCTACTTGAATGCCGTACCTTACGGCGGGGTGGAATACGGAGTGGAAGCCGCGTCACAGAACTACTTCCAGAAGTCCGCCAAAGACCTGACATTGGACGAGGCAGCCATGCTTGCCAGCATCCCGAAGGCACCGGCGTACTTTTCTCCTTACAGTGAGACGTTCGAGCGGCCACAGTTTATCGGCCGACAACATTACATACTTGATCTGATGGAACAACAGGGCATGATATCAGCCAAAGAGCGGGACGAAGCCAAGAAGGTGGATACACTTGCCAAGGTCAAACCACGCCAGACATATTATGCCGGCATAAAAGCCCCGTACTTCGTTTTGCTTGCCAAGAAAGAGTTAGAAAACAAATTCGGCGACAATGCGACCGTCAAGAAGGGCGGTTATAAAGTAACGACCACCCTGGATATGAAGCTCCAGACACTTGCAGAAGAACAGGTAGCAAAGGGCATGCCATTAATCCAGCGCAATAAATTTGACTCTGCTGCATTCGTAGCCAGCGATGTAAAAACCGGACACATTGTTGCTGTAGTAGGCGGATCTGACTTCAATAATCCGGAGTTCGGCGAAAACAACTACGCCCATTGGCGCTTGCCTCCCGGTTCGAGCTTCAAACCTTATGACTATATTTCATTAATGGAGCACACCAATAATTTTGGCGCCGGCTCAGTCCTGCACGATACGCAAGGACCCATTGACGGCTACCCATGTACAAACAAGGCCCGGCCAAAAGACAACGGGAACTGTATGTGGAATTTTGATTTCCGCTATCCCGGCCCCATGACCCTGCGCTATGCGCTCGGCGGATCCAGAAATGTTCCGGCAGCCAAGGCTATGCTGATCGCAGGTGTTGACAAGACCATTCAAACCAGTGAAAAACTTGGCCTCGACAGTGGCTACAAATGCTATCAGCAAGGCGTGGAGGACGTTAATTACGCTACCTCCGACCAGGAAGCGCAATGTTACACTTCCGCCGCCATCGGTGACGGAGCATACTTGTATCTCGATGAGCACGTCAACGGCTACGCGACCATATCCCGAAACGGACTTAAGTATGACAAGACATATATCCTTAAGATAGAGGATTCCAAGGGCAAGCTGATGGACGAATGGAAGCCGCAAAAAGGTGAACAGGTGCTGCGTCCTGACTCGGCTTACATCGTGGCCGACATGATGTCTGATCCGAACGCCAGCTACTTCTCACGGGGCAATAAGCCGCAGCGCTACCAGGACTGGAAGTTCAGTATTAAGACGGGCACTACCAACGACGCCAAAGACGGATGGTTCATGGGCTTTTCGACCCAGTATGCTGCCGGGGTATGGGTGGGCCACCACACCCGACGCGTCGCCACGAACTCACCAATGGAAAACCTGACGATGCCCATATGGAACGGCTGGATGCGGGAAGTCCATAAAAACCTCAAGCCCGAAGAGCGCCCGCGCCCGAGTGGTGTCAAAACCGCACAAGCATTCGTTGTCCGTAACCACGTGGGCTTCGGTTCGGTCGAACCGAGTCCGTCAACAGATTTGTTTCCATCATGGTACGAAGGTACCACCAAGGCTACAGGCAAAAAGACCATAGACATCGTGTCGAACAAACTCGCCACGGATTGTACTCCGCCACGAGCCAAGCGGGAGTTGAACGAAGCGGACGCCAGCAGCTTTACCGGTGACAGGTTCGCTGTCCAAAACGGCAATAACACTGAGCAGAAAGATGATATCCATCAGTGTGGTGATATCAAACCGTCGGTGCGGTTGATGGTGCAGAAAGTCGGTGACGGCACATACGAAGTCAGTGCGGACGTCACCGCCGGTACGCATCCATTATCCAGCGAACAATTCCCGGGAACCGTTAATTTCATCGTCGACGGACAAATCATTCCCGGCGGATCATTCAATGTAACCGCTAACGGCGTCACGCCGAAAGTTACCTACAACGCGAATTTCTCCGGCAAAAAAACTATGACAGCCGAGGTCATAGACAGCGTGTTGTATGACAATACCTCGAGTGCCATTGAAATTGAAGGAGCCACAACCTCGGGCGGACCCACCGGTAACCGTAATCGGGATGGGGATGATGACAGCGGAACCACCGGAAACCCCAGGTTACCTAGGCCTTTAAGCAGATAGAATCCTTACTTACCGGTCTTGAAACGGCGGCGTAATGCCGTCGTTTTCTGTTGCGGATTTTGAGAAGCTGCTTTGCTGGCTGGTGCACCCTGGGGCTTTGACTTCAGGATTCCAAACAGCATTTTACCGGCAGCAGTCTGATGGATACGGGTAACTTCCACCTCCACTGACTTACCGATGTATTTTGTCGCATTGTCCACGACGATCATCGTACCATCCTCCAGGTAGCCTACGCCCTGGTTCTGGTTGCTGCCGCGCTGGGTAATTTTTACTGATTTATATTCCCCTGGGATAGCGATTGGGCGTACATTTTGAGCCAGCTCATTCACATTGAGGACTCGCACCCCTTCAATCTCAGCTACCTTATTAAGGTTAAAATCAGTTGTGTAGAGGTTGGCGCCAAGCCGTTTCGCAAGCTCCACCAGTTTAGCGTCGACCTCTTTGATATCGTCAAATTTGGTCCGGTCTATCAAGACTTCGCAGTGCCGGCTATCTTGGAGTTCCCGGACCACATCAAGGCCAAATCTGGCTCGTTCACGTTTATGCGCATCAGATCCGTCGGCTAGAAGCTGCAGTTCATGCAGCACGAATTCAGGTACTATCAGTTTTTCAGGTATGAAACCTGATTTGCTGACTTCGATGATACGACCGTCAATCAGCGCGCAGGTATCCAGAATAAGCGCAGGTGTCTTTCCGGCAACAGCCTTGGCCCCATTCCCGGGCAGCCTCCTTGGTCTGGTGACGAAATAGAGTATGGTAATCAGTAGAATAAATTGAATGAACTCGGACATTTAATCTTTCTCCAAAAATGTATTTAAGGCACTTCTCACGTCAAGCACACCCACGTAATTAGCATACTTTTTTTTATCTCTCAGAACTGGTCCTATACAGCTGTCAAATCCCATTTTGTTAGCTTCGGCTAGCCGCTTTTCCAAAAACGGAACATGACGGATCTCGCCACTTAAACCCACTTCACCGAAGACGACGGCATTAGCTTTCAGTTGCATGCCCTTAGCGGCCGATGCGACAGCCATACAGATTGCCAAATCTGCTGCCGGCTCACTCAAACGGATGCCACCGACTATGTTTATATAGATGTCCTGGTCGGCCAGCTGAAGCTTGGTGCGTCGCTCCATCATCGCTACCAGCAGGTTTACTCTGTTTAAATCAATGCCGCTGGCAGTACGTTTCGGATAACCGTATGACGAACGATTGACCAATGCCTGAACCTCCACGAGAACCGGCCGAGTGCCCTCGATGGTAGCGAGTACCACTGAACCGTCGCTGACCTGCCGTTCCGCCAGTAATGCAGCGGAAGGATTGTCCACTGGCATAAGACCGGCATCGCGCATTTCAAATATGCCCGCCTCATTCGTAGAACCATACCTGTTTTTAACAGCCCTGAGAATTTTAAATCCGCCGTAACGGTCGCCTTCAAGTTGTAAGACTACATCAACGACATGTTCGAGCACCTTCGGGCCGGCAATAGCCCCCTCTTTCGTGACATGGCCCACCAGTATCAGGGCCGTGTCCGTTGTCTTGGCTGCAGCCGTCAACAGCTGGGTACTGTTCGTAATTTGACTTACGCTTCCCGCGCCGGAACTGATAGAATTGCAGGCTACTGTCTGGATTGAGTCAACGATTACAACTTCGTGCTTACCTGATGCTATTGTGGCTGCTATATCGTCAGTAATAGTGCTGGTCGTAAGCTGCAAATCGGCATGCTGGGTATCAAGTCGCTGGGCCCGTAGCGCAATCTGGTGGGCGGACTCTTCGCCGCTGACGTACAGCACTTTAGCATGCCCTGCCATCTTATAGGCAAGCTGTAATAGTAGCGTGCTCTTACCAATGCCCGGTTGGCCGGCTATCAACGTGATGCTGCCCGGGACCAAACCGCCGCCCAAGACCGTATCAACTTCAGATATATTGCTTGTAAGGCGCGGGTGATCCTTGGATAACGATGTCATAATCGACTGTGATTTTAATGCCCGGCCAGATGATATGCCGCCCGAAATTGCGCCGGCGCTCAGTTGCTCCTGCAAGGTGTTCCATTCCCCGCAGCTATAACATTTGCCGCTCCATGTCGGACTTTCAGCCCCGCAGTTATTACAGACATATTTGACAGAATCTTTTTTGGCCATGCTTTTAAGTATAGATTATTAGGGACAATTATTGGGTTTCGATAGTTGAAGGCCGGCTATCAATCGCTTTGATGAGCTCATTTTCCTCAGTTGCTATTTCATTCCTGGCAACCACCAGTTTGTTGTATGTATCAATCAGCGTTCGGACCCGGGAAGCATCAGCGTTGTACTTCCGTACCCTTTCATTAAAACCGGGAACTGCTTCGTTATATTCGGATAACCGTTGCTGTGAACGTAATGTTTCAAGGTTTTGCCGCTCGCGAGCCAGCTCGGTTTCCTGGGCTTCGAGTACAACCTGTAACTGGTTTATTTCTGCCTTGAGCTGCTCAAGACGGCTGTCATATTCTTTTAGCTTTGCTTGCCGTTGCGTAAACGCAGCCTGGTACTGCTCGGAGAAAGCTACAATGGCCTTACGATCATTGAAATATCGGGAGTAATAATTTTCCAGGTCCTCCGGTAAGTCCCGCACCTCAGATGCCAGGATGGAATGCAGTTCGTTGGGTACGATGCTTTCGTCTTTCTGCCGGTACTGCTCTACGGTATCCCGTATTCGTTGGTCGCTGATTGCGGCAAAAGCTTCCGCGGTAAGCGCGTCCACCCGTGCCCGTTCTCTGCCGCTCAACCGTTCATATGCCGCATGCAACATTTCATGGGCAGCGGTGACTTCTTCTATGCCCGCCAACCGCTCGTCGGTTACGTTATAGATGTATATACCTTTTCCGGCGATATAGCAGCCCAGTACCACGGTTTTTTCAGAGTCGGTACACAGGCGATTAAATGAAGCTTTATCCTCAAGTGACGGATGGTATACGTAGAACAACCGCTTCGTACGGTCGTTCATCGTGGTAGCATCAGCCAACGCCACGATTTCTTGCGGTGGCGTATAATTCCTCAACCTTACCCAGTCATACACGGCCTGTCGTTGCCATATGGCAACCACTGACAGCGCGAAGATCAGGACGCTAAGGAATAGCGGAATAAGACGGAGTTTGCTTCGCATACCGCTAGTCTACCTCATCTACGCTTCGGTAGCGACGGCGTAGGAAAGATTTTTCTGCTTAGAACCGACCTGGACGATATGTCCACGGTGATATTTGTTGTCAAGTAGTTCAAGAGCCACGTGGTCTTCGATGGTGTCCTGAATGAGACGCCGCATCGGCCGGACACCGTTAAGAGCATCATAGCCGTTATCCAGCAAGTGTTGCTTGGCCTGGGGGGTTACCTGTAAACCGATACCATGCCGCACCAGCCGTTGGCGCAGCTCATCAATCTGTAAATCAAGGATGCGCATAACATCTTTCTTTGTTAGGGCCCGGAAGATTATCGTCTTGTCGATACGGTTCAAAAGCTCCGGGCGCATCATCTTCTTGAGTTCATCGAGCACTTTGCCCTTATTGGCTTCGTGCAGTGCATCGAGGTCCTTCATATCGGCACCACTGCGGGCGTGAAAGCCGAAACTGGCTTCTTTTTGCAGTTTCTCAGCACCAATGTTGCTCGTCATGATGATGATTGTATTAGTGAAGTCAATCTTTCTGCCTTTTGCGTCAGTCAGCACACCGTCTTCTAAAATCTGCAGCAGCATATTGAATACCTCGGGATGGGCCTTTTCGATTTCATCGAATAATACGAGACTGTAAGGCTGCCGCCTGATCTTATCAGTCAGCTGGCCGCCTTCGTCGTAGCCGACATAGCCGGCAGGTGCGCCAACAAGTCGTGACACCGTGTGACGCTCTGAAAATTCACTCATATCTATTTTTATGAGAGCGTCCTGGTTGCCAAAGAATTCACGCGCCAGTACGCGGGCAAGTTCCGTCTTACCAACACCTGTCGGGCCGAGAAATATGAACGAACCGATCGGGCGCTTTCCGCTTCCAATGCCAACACGGTTACGTCGCACGGCTTTGGCTACGGCAGTAACTGCTTCGTTCTGACCAATGACATGCTTGCCGAGTTTCTTTTCAAGGTTTAACAGGTATTTTGCTTCGGACCTGATGACTTTGGTCACCGGTACACCGGTAATACGGGCAACAACTTCCGCGACATCCTCGCTGGTCATAGTCAGATGATTCGCGCTTTTGCCGGACTTTTCCAGCTCTTTTAACTCTTCTGATATCTGCGAAGCACGGGTTTTGTACTGGGCTGCTTTTTCGTAGTCCTCACTGTCAACCGCGTCTTCAATACGCGTATTCACGAGCTTCAGCTCCTTTTGTAACTTGCGGACTTCGGGTGGTGTTTTGCCTTTATCGACGCGTAAATGTGCCGCTGTTTCGTCAAGCAGGTCTATCGCCTTATCGGGCATATAACGGTCATTGATGTAACGTTTTGCAAGCGTTACCGTATCCTCCAGGACCTCGTCATTGACGCTGACTCCATGAAAAGCTTCGTAATGCTTACGAAGACCCTTCAGGATAGCTAATGTTTCCGCTGGATTTGTCTCCGGCACCTGCACAGGCTGGAAACGACGTTCCAGGGCAGCATCTTTTTCAATGTGCTTGGTGTATTCATTGGTGGTAGTTGCACCGATGACCTGTATCTTGCCCCGGGCAAGTGCTGGCTTGAGTATGTTCCCTGCGTCCATTGCGCCTTCGGCCGCCCCGGCGCCTACTATCAGGTGCAACTCATCGATGAAAACAATTGTCTTAGTGTCGCTTTCGAGTTCGGCCATGACTTTCTTAAGCCGCTCCTCGAATTCACCGCGGTATTTCGTACCCGCTATCATGCCGGCAAGATCGAGCATGACGATTCTTTTATCAAGGAGACTGTCTGGCACATCCTCGGTGATGATACGCTGGGCCAAACCTTCGACAATTGCCGTTTTACCAACGCCAGGTTCGCCGATAAGCACCGGGTTGTTCTTAGTACGCCGGTTGAGTATGGTGATGACCCTGCGGATTTGCGGTTCCCGCCCTACAACGGGATCAAGCTTGCCCTTGCGGGCCTGTTGGGTTAAATCAGTTCCGAAAAAATCCAGTGCTGTTTTGCGTGTTTTCTTGGCCCGACGTCGAGTGTCGGTATTGCCATCGCCTTCCTCGTATTGCTGGCGGTTAAGAAACTGCTCCAGCTCGCTGACTAGACTGTCAACGTCGATGTTCATATCACGCAAAAGAATCGTTGCACGGGCATTCTTCTGACTTAAGATGCTGTAAAGAATGTGTTCCGTTCCACAGAACTCCTGACTGAAATCCTGCGCCACGTCATAGGCCATTTTGAGCGTTAATTTAGCTGTTTCACTTAAGCCTTTGGCGCCAAGGTTTATGACAAGTGTCTTTGGTGTCAGATTGAGTGCAAGCCGGGCACGGTCAAGAGTTACGCCGGCTCCTTCGAGAATTTTTGCCCCCATGCTTGAATCCTGGGCGAGTACGCCCAAGAGCAGGTGCTCTGTGCCCACGTAGGCACTACCAAAGCTTCTTGCTATGGCATCTGCGTGCTTAAGGCTTGATAATGCATTGTCGGTCAAGTGATTCAGAAATTCTTGAAAGTCGGGAGAATTAGGCATCATATGGTTTTTCCCTTCCCGCGATTGTTTTAGAATGTATCGCTATATATATGATAGCATCTAGCACTCAATGGTCAAGAGTGCTAAATTGCTTTGCTGCAAGCAAAGGTCAGGCTTGTGGCAGTGTCGATTGCCCCGCCCTGGCGGCTGGTCTCGTAACCGGCGACCAGCTTTCCTTCGCGGTACATATCATTTAGGGTACGAACTCCCGAGGCACTAAACCTTTCATGATGGGCTGTTAATTCATCGGTAACTTCAAATAACTTTACTTCACGTTCAACGGCAACATTAGCCAAGGCCGAAAGCAGACATGATCTGCATTCGTCAGGCAAATCATTCTCCCATACAAATCCTTCGCGGTCATATAGGTAGCGGTCATCAGGCAGGGGGCAAAGCTTATCCATGGACGACAGTATTTATCAAATAACAGAAAAAGTAAATCGGTTAAACGTTTCTAAGAGCAGTGGCAGTATGGTTATCAGCCTACTGGCCATGCTCCTCAATTGCTTCAAGAAGTGAATTCTCAAGTTCAGTTTTTTTCTTGAGCTTCTGTACGACCGGTTTGGTTTCGCTTTCTGGTTCCGTATTGACATTGACCTGCTCAGACGCAATATCAATGTCATAGCCTGTCAGCTTGCTGGCCAGTCGGACGTTCTGTCCACTTTTGCCGATAGCAATGCTCAGCTGATCCTCAGGTACCGTTACTTTGGCTTTCTTGTTTTCCTCGTCAATCGATACAGCCGATACTTTCGTCGGGCTCAGCGCGTTCGTTATGAATGTCTTCAGGTCGTCATTCCATACGACGATATCAATTTTTTCCTGTTCTCCAATTTCGGACATGACGGCATTGACCCTGGTTCCATGGCCACCGACGAAGGTACCAACCGGATCAACGCCCTGTACGGTACTGCTGACAGCAATTTTACTGCGGACACCGGCTTCACGGGCGATACCCTTAATCTCTACCGCACCACTCTCCATTTCAGGCACTTCGGCGCGGAATAACCACTCCACGAACTGCGTGCTTCCGCGTGATACAACTAATTGTGGGCCGCGGAAGCCGCGCTCAACGTCTTTAAGGTACACCTTCAGCCGTTGCCCGGGATAGTAGCGTTCACCCTGAATCTGCTCGCTTGCCGGCATAATGCCTTGTGCCTTGCCGAGGTCAACCCTGACGATACGCCCCTCGACGCGGGCCACAATACCATTAATCACGGTACCGATCTTGTCTTCGTATTCTTCCATGATGATTTCACGCTCAGACTCACGGAGACGTTGCAACACAACTTGCTTGGCGGTCTGGGCAGCTACCCTTCCGAAATTCTCAACCTTTTCATGGACTTCCACCATATCACCGATTGCAGCGCCTTTTTTGAGCTTCTGAGCATCCTCGACAGTAATCTCATAGTTAGGGTCGCCTACGCGCTCTACTACTTCCTTAGACACGTACGCGTCGACATCACCGGTCGAACTGTTCATTTCAATCCGTACCTCCTGCTCACGGTCTCCGTAATCACGGCGGTAGGCAGCCGCTAAGGCCTGCTCTACGATTTCTTGTACCGTATCTTCGGGAAGATTCTTTTCTTCCGCTATTGCCTTGACGGCCATCGCTAGTTGTTTCACATCCAAATCCATAGTTTTCTACTCCTTCTGTTTACTTTAACTCACGCAAGCCATGCAGTTGGATGCAGAATACTGGCGGCTACGAGAAACGGAACAAGCCGTACTAATGTACGGTGCGTGAGTATCGCAGTAGCCAACGGTATTCTGGGCCAAAAGCCAAAGCAGATTACCAGCTGTGCCGGTAAGCAGGCTTTGGCGGTGCATGACTTGTTAATGAAAAATCCGACCTGTCGGCCGGATAACTACTCTAAATATATCCTTTACTATCTGTACTGTCAAATGAAGAATATTACAAACTGATCACGACCCTCTCTGCTACACTACACTGCATGGGAAAAAATGTTACACGACTTTATGAACAGTTCCAGCCGGAACATTACAATCTAGCCATTCATCCAGACAAGACATCAATGACATTCACGGGTAGTCTCGAACTGAAGGGAAAAAAAGTTAACCGGCCAACGAAGCGTATTACCCTTCATCAGAAAGGCCTTCACATCACCACGGCCGAAATTGTCCACCATGATAAAAAGGGCGATCGGGCAGTGACTGTCACCCGCATAAATAACCATGAGAGCTACGACGAAGTCCGCCTCCACACAGAATCAGAAGTATATCCCGGTTCATATACGATCAAGTTGTCCTTTCAAGGCGATATAACGAAACAAATGAATGGTATTTACCCTTGTTTTTTTGAACAGGATGGCAGGGAGCTGCAGCTTATTGCAACTCAGTTCGAGAGCCATCATGCCAGGGAAGTATTCCCTTGTATCGACGAACCCGAAGCTAAGGCTACGTTTGATTTGACGTTATCAAGCCCGGAAGGAGAAACAGTCATTGCGAACACTCCGGCAAAATCCCAAACTAAAGAAAGCGGCATGGCGACGACAATCTTTGAAACGACCCCTAGGATGTCTACCTACCTGCTGGCGTTCGTTATTGGTGAGCTGCGCCACAAAGAAGCACGTACAAAATCAGGGGTGACCGTCCGTGCCTACGCAACACCCAATAATATCGATTACGTTGATTTTTCACTTGAATGCGCAGTCCGAACGCTTGATTTTTATAATGAGTATTTTGCAATTCCTTACCCACTCGAAAAATGCGACATGATAGCCCTACCCGACTTTGCCAGCGGAGCCATGGAAAACTGGGGCTGTATTACGTATCGTGAAGCAGCTCTGTTAGTTGACCCGAAGAACACCAGCCTTAGCGCCAAACAATATGTTGCCATGGTAGTTGCCCATGAACTCGCCCACCAATGGTTTGGTAATCTCGTTACTATGCGCTGGTGGACAGACTTGTGGCTCAATGAAGGCTTTGCAAGCTGGATTGAATACCTGGCGGTCGATACGCTATTCCCGGAGTGGCAAATGTGGACCCAGTTTGCTGTAGACGAACAGCACCGCGCCTTCCGTCTCGATGCGCTTGAACACACCCACCCCGTGGAAGTACCAGTCAGGCACCCTGATGAAATCCGGACTATCTTTGACACCATTAGCTACAGCAAAGGGGCCAGTGTCATCCACATGCTGCACGATTTTCTGAGTGCAGATGATTTCCGCGATGGTCTCAGGCACTATCTTAAGCTGCACAGCTACGGAAATACCGACACAGTGGATCTCTGGGCAGCGCTTGAAGAAATTTCCGGAAAACCGGTTAAGGACTTTATGGCCGCTTGGACGGGCACTCCCGGATTCCCTCTTCTGAATATATCTAAAACAGCTGACCATATTTCCCTGTCACAGGAGCGCTTCATGCTCAATCCGGAGTCCAAGACAGATCAATCGCAAATCTGGCCTATACCGTTACTTTCAACCGAAGCCGATTACCCGGACCTTTTCGACAGCCGGACAGTAAGTTTACCACCACCCAAAAACCATCTGAAGATGAACCGGTTACAAAGCGGTTTTTACAGGACCAACTACGACAGGAAGCTCTTGACTGATCTGACCGGAACTATTTCCTCCATGTCGGCTCTTGACCGTCTAGGACTGCTTAGTGATGTGTTTGAAAATGCCAAAGCCGGCAGAACGCGTACCGTTGACGCCTTGGAATTACTCCAGACATACGAATCAGAAGATAACAACGCGGTCTGGGATGTCATAGCAGGAGGGATAGGCGGCGTAAGAAACGTTATGGATGATGAAGCTTTACGTGAAGCGATGAAACCGTTCATTCGTAGCATCACCCGGTTGCAGCTTGAGCGGTTAGGCTGGGAAAAGACCGATCAGGAGTCTCACTTCGACCAACTGCTACGTCCAACTATTATTGCCATGAGCGCTGCAGCCGACACCCAGGAAGTGGTGGATGAATGCTTAAAGCGCTTTGACAATATGGAGAAACCCGAAGATATCGACCCTGATCTCAGGGGAGCCGTCTATTCCACCGCCGTACGATTACGAAACGATCCAACCACGTACGACAAATTGTTCAACATGCATGAAGCGTCACAAAACAGTGAAGAACGTACGACAATTGCCGCTGCGTTGACAAATTTTAAAGACCCGGCTTTAGCGCAACGCGCCCTGGATACTATCAAGACGAAGTCTGTGCGTTTGCAGGATGTCTCCTACTGGGTCGCTTACAGTTTCATGAACCGGCACGCCAAGGACATGACCTGGGAGTGGATGAAACAAAATTGGGATTGGCTGGGCGAGAACCTAGGTACGGATTTAAGTTTCAGCCGTTTCCCGGTCTATGCCGCCAATGCGTTCAGTCATAAAGAATTCATTCAAGAGTTTGAAGACTTCTTTATGCCGCGTAAAACGCCTGCTTTTGAAAGGGCGGTAAACCAGGGTATTGAAATCCTTCAGTGGCAGTCAGCCTGGAGAGAACGCGATTACGAACAAGTTCTGGAGTACTTCAATCAATACAATCAACAAATGTAAAACTTTCACCGTCAATAGACAATCCCGATAATTGATACGGGCCATCCCAGCGGTTTTGTTGCACCCACATTTCGGCCGCAAAACTCATCTGCTGTAATTTCTTTGAGGTAATGTAGTCAAATCCGCTTCCCTGTAGATTATTCTTTCGATATTTTACTTCGACAAAATACATTGTTCGGTCTTTTTCGGCTACGATATCTATTTCGCAATAGCGGGTCTTCCAGTTCATGCCGCGAATACTATACCCATGCGAAATTAAGTATTCTGCGGCATCTTTTTCGGCTTTATGGCCCACATGGTAGTTACTCACACCTTAAACCTTTGGAGAGGTTTGTAGGACATACGATGATGTATGGTTGGCCCATATGTATTGAGGGCTTCGAGGTGAGTTTTAGTACCATATCCGACGTGCTTGTCGAATCCGTAGAGTGGAAACTCCGCGGCTATGTTTTTCATATACGTATCCCGGGCTACTTTAGCGACTATGCTTGCGGCGCTGACAGCAGGATATGACGAATCTGCTTTTATGACGGCTTTTGTACGTGGTATATGAGGCAAAAAATTATATGATCCATCTATGATCACTTCTTGGTGTGACACGTTAATCTGATCATAAGCCTGTTGCATTGCGCTGCGCACGGCCGCAGTCAAGCCGTCGCTGTCCACCTGCGTCGGCCACACCCAACCTATTCCTATTGCCAGAGCAGTAGCTCGAATAGAGTTATCAAGTTGTTGCCGCCTGGCTTCATTAAGAAGTTTTGAATCATTCAAACCGGAAATGGGTGTATCAAGCACTACAGCAGCCGCAACAACGGGTCCAGCCCAACACCCTCTCCCCACCTCATCGATACCCATAATCATACTGCTAGTTTAGCAGATACCAGAATTGACTATATTACTTATTTATGCTATAATTAAATTAGATACTCGTGCATCCGCACTTGCATCGTCCTTCGACAGAATAGAGAGAGCCATGACGATAGAAAGCACTGCGACAACTGCCTTCAGCGACACGGCAGTCCGTATGCTTGAGTCCTTCACCCTATTTCTGGGCGACTGGAGCTCAACCTGCGGCAACTGCGGTATGGATGCCCCGGGACAGAAGACGTGTACGACCTGCGGTGTCTCATGGAAATTCAGTGCCATCACGGCTGGAACCTGCCGCAGCTCAGACATCAACCGCGAGGCTCTTCACATCGAGAAGCACTTTCCGGACTACACCTTCATCGGTGAGCTCGATACACGGCTTGGAATCTTCGAGCCACGCTTCCCTTCTCGATGAGCTTCTGAGTGCAGATGCGGTGGCGGTGACAGATGAAAATCTGGTGAACATGACATCCAGTCATGCTTCTTTACACCCCACCCCGTCACCCATCTCTCTATTCTGTCCTTACACTTTGAATTAAAAACCTCCTGTTCCCAGGAGGTTTTGAATAACAAGATTCTGAGTCTATTCTTTGACTGCCGCCTCGGCCGTTTCAGGCCCGGCAGTCTTTGACTCTTCAATTGTGTTAACCGAATGACGATCAAAGTCTACGCCCGTCAAGCGAGCTGATTTGCCGGTCCGGTTACGCATGTATGTAAGGTAATTGCGTCGTACTTTACTCCGCTTGGTAACTTCGATTTTGACGACGAGCGGACTGTGGATCAAGAAGCTCTTCTCGACCCCGATGCCGCTGGCAATACGGCGGACCAGAATACGGCTCGTGTGACTGCCTTTTCGGTCAGTGCGGATAACGAGACCCTGGAAAATCTGAATACGTTCCTTATTGCCTTCACGGATTTTCTGGTGCACCTTAACGGTATCACCCGGCATTACGTCCACGACTTGGGGCTTTTTGAACTTATCTTCAATTTGCTGAATGACTGATTTCATAACCAATAAACCTTACATTAATTCTTCGCTTCGGTCAAGTATATCACATCTGTTAACAGTGCGTAAGAGGAGTCTGATTGTAAAATACTCTATCCTGCGACGCGAAAGACTTCGTCGAGCGTTGTCTCACCCGCCGCCACCCGTAAGATTGCGTCCTGAAGTATTGTCAACATGCCACTCGCGACAGCGGCTTCCTCAATCTGATGAGCGTTCAGATAATGACCCTGTTCTAGCAACTCCCGTACCTGCCCGCCCATGGTGAACTGCTCGCGAAGCGCTATCTGCCCGCTGAAACCGTATGGATTTTCGCTCGAACTGCCCGGATGGTACAGTTGCAAGCCGTCAAGGCTCGGACGTTCGAAACCTTCGGGCAGCGTATCGAGAATATTCTCGATGATACGCAACTCCGATTCATCGGGTTGATAGGCTTGCTTGGTAGAGTCATCTAAGCGGCGTACCAACCGCTGGGCCATAACAAGCCGGATAGCAGAAACGAATAAAGGGTTCTCACCAATGACATCCATCATCCTGGTTAGTGCTGCGGCGGCTGATGAGGCATGAAACGTCGCGAGCACCAAGTGGCCCGTTAACGAGGCCTGTAATGCTGTCTTAGCTGTGTCCATGTCCCGAATTTCACCTACCATGACGATGTCAGGGTCAAGACGCAATACTGCCCTCAACTTATCGGCAAAATTGAGTTCCTGGCCGGATTTCGAATGCACCGGAATTTGCGTTATACCGGGGAACTGGTACTCTACCGGATCTTCGATCGTTATAATCTTCCGTTGGTCGGTATTGAGCGTGTTGAGGATTGAATAGAGGGTGGTGGTTTTTCCGGATCCGGTTGGGCCCACTACTAATACCAGACCGCTCGGCTTCGTAATAATTTCATCTACTACGTTTCGCTGACGGACGTTGAGGCCAAGCCGATCCAGGCTGTAGCGGCTTGAATCCATATTAAATAGACGCATCACAACATCCATCGCGTTCACTGTCGGAACTGTCTCAAGCCGAACATTCACATCCACCTTGCTGCCGTCGGCCATGGTCAAGTGCTGGGATATATGACCCTGCTGCGGTTCATCGGTTGAAGTCGATACGTTACCGGCGCTGGCAATAGCAGATATAAGTACGCGGTATTTTTCGGTCTTTAACCGCGCGATGACATGAAGCACGCCGTCTATCCTGAACCTGATACGGGCGTGGTCGCGCTGGGTCTCAATATGTATATCAGAGGCATTCAGACGATGGGCCTGTTCTACCAGGTAGGCCAACATGTCATCCGCTTTGACTTGCTCCAGAACTGCTGAAACCTGCTGGATCAGGTCGTCACCGCCGGCTTTAGATAGTGCTATGTCTTCGTATACCACTTGCTTGGGTGGATCATACAACTGCATGTACTCCCTGAAGCCGCCGTCAGAAATCAGCGCAAAGCTGACCCGTTGATCCAGAAAGCGATTGCGCAAATTATTCATCGTTGCAGTAGAAGTGGTATTGGTGACCCCGAATATGACCGCATGTGCTTCAGCGTGCAATGGAATCACTCTCAATGTCCTTAGCTCGTCTATAGTCAGCACGTCTTTAAACAGCTGTTTATTGGCTATTTGTGACGTGTCGGCATACTGGAGATTCAGTATACGGGCACGCCTGGCAGTATTCGCTTCTTCATCGCGACGGGCATCCTGGCTCATACCCTAATTAAACCACAAGCATTACTGCTGTGCGACGAGTTTGTTACTATTATCCGCAGATGAGAGACATATTATTACTGTTACACGACATACGAAGTACCCATAACGTCGGTTCATTGTTCAGGACGGCTGAAGGCATGGGCGTTAGCAGGCTTGTAATAAGCGGCTATACTCCGTACCCACAGCATCCTAACGATACGCGCCTGCCGCACATAAGCCGTAAACTGCATAATCAAATTCATAAGACCGCTCTTGGTGCAGAATCGACCATACCCTGGGAGTATGACGAATCAGTAGTGGATACGATTGCCGAATTAAAACGTGAAGGGTATGTCGTGGCGGCATTGGAGCAGACCCCTCAAGCTATGGCCTTGCACCAGTTTCATGCCCCTGAAAAAATCGCGCTGTTGCTTGGGCGTGAAGTCGAAGGTATTGAAGCGTCGCTCCTGCATTTAGCAGACCACCAGCTAATGATTCCGATGTACGGGCAAAAAGAATCCTTTAACGTCGTCCAGGCTGCTGCGATGGCGTTGTATCAGCTCAGGTTCGGCTAATTTGCTACAATATACGTATGCCTGCGAGCAAACAAAAACCAAGCTTGTCTAAGACTCACAAAAAAAGACATGGCCACCATCATCACAAGGGCAAACAATACGGAAAAGTATACTGGCCGTATATACCCTTGCTCGCCCTGATTCTGATTGGGATCGGATTCACACTCCCCGCCAGCAGTACCGGTAACACGCTCGCTTTTGCGACCGACGTAACAAAACAAAGTATGCTCAGCGCCACCAACGAACAGCGGCTCAAAGATGGAGATACGGCATTAAGCTTGAATGACAAACTTGCCAGGGCAGCACAAGCTAAGGCAAATGACATGGCCGCCCGTGACTACTGGTCCCATATAACGCCGGACGGCGAGGAGCCATGGAAGTTCATTGATGAACAAGGCTATGAATATATGAAAGCCGGTGAAAACCTGGCGTATGGATTTACGACGACATCCGACACCATCAAGGGGTGGATGAATAGTCCCACCCACCGCGCCAACATGCTTGACGGCACATATTCCGAAGTCGGATTCGGTTTTGTTAATGCGGACCGTTATCAACGCCAAGACAACGAGACTATCATAGTTGCGATGTACGCCCTACCGGCAGATTCAACACTTGCCGTCGCCCACGGACAAACGGCCGCCTACGAATCAAACTCTTATCCGATCAGTAAATTACAAACCATGGCCACCGCTATTCCGGGGTGGCTGACTTTCAGCATCGGATTGATGAGCGGACTCGCTATCACCTACCTGTTCTTAGTACACGCAATCGCATTGCGCCGGTTAGTACTTAAAGGCGAGCGTTTCGTGCTGCACCATCCGTTGTTTGATCTCTTACTACTGGGCGTCATAATCTTTGGACTACTGCTCGGCAGGACAGTCGGCCATATAATTTAATGGAGCTTGACGTTCTCTTTGCCAACCAGGCCACCAAGCAGGCTTAGGCTTTCCTGATGGGCGCTCATACGCATTGGTAACTTGATAATCTGCTTCTGACTGTGTTCGCCAAGTACCAGGACGACTTCCGTACTACCTTTGTGGGCATCGATTGCTTCCTTGAGTGATATGAGCATATCCTGATTATCGCTCTTAGCTAACCGTATATAGAGTTTCGGCTCGACAAACTTTGTTGGCGCCGGTTCAGCCCTGGCTTGCGCGACAGCGGGTTTCTTTGGCTTAGGAACCGCTGGTTTTTTACCTCTTGCCTGGTACGCCGCTGCCTGTTCATAGGTTACTTCACGCGCATCATCCACCAGTATTTTTATGTCACTCGTAAGGTTTCCTTCCCGGTCCTTGGCGTTTATTTTGCCGCGTACCAGTACGATTCTATCCCGTTCCCAGATACCGGTAGTTTGCTGGTAAATGCTCGGGAATAATATAAGCTCCGTCTCGCCTGCCAAATCACCAATCTTTACGAAAGCCATCTTTTGTCCGTTTTTCGTCAGTATCTCCCTGAATTCATTGATTGCACCGCCAACGGTTACGCTTCTTCCGTCATGTTCCTGCTTCAGTTCGCTGAGCGGCACTGTTTGCTCTTGTAGAAACGTTTCGTATGATTGGAGCGGATGTTGGCTCAAATACAACCCGAGCAACTCACGCTCCCAAGCCAACTGCTCACGCAACGGGAAAACTGTAGAAGCCGGCTCGAGGATAAGCTTGGCTTTCATTGCATTGTCGGTGATGATATTCCCGAACAAATCAGTCTGGCCGCTTGCGGCTTGCTTCTGCAAACGCGAAGCGAAGGCTAACATCGTGTCAAGATTGTGCAGTAACATACTGCGCTCGCCGTACCGGTCGAAAGCACCGGCTTTAATAAGGCTCTCTAAGGCCTTACGGTTGACAATACGGGTACTGATACACTCAAAAAAGCTTTCAATCGTTTCAAACTCATGACACATCTCGCGGGCCCGCAGTATCTCTTCCACCGCCCCGGTACCGACATTTTTAATCGCAGCCATACCGAAACGAATCTGCCCGGTGTCGGGTACGACCGCAAACTCCACGAATGATTCATTTATATCAGGTGGCAGGACATCGATCCCCATGTGCTTACATTCTGAGATCTCGATGGATAGTCGCTCAGTATCGTCGAAATCGCTTGTCATAAGAGCAGCCATAAAAGCCGAGGGATAATGAGCCTTCAAATAGGCAGTCTGGTACGAAATCAACGCATAGCAGGCGGAGTGTGATTTATTGAAACAATAGTCTGCGAAGCCGAGTAGCTGGCCCCAGAATTTGACAATAAGATCCTTTGGCACGCCGTTCTCTACCGCTCCTTCGATAAAGCGTGCTTCCATTTTTTCCATGATGTCACGTTTCTTTTTCCCAATGGCCTTGCGGAGCGTATCAGCCTCACCTCCCGTAAAACCACAAACATCCCGGGATATCTGCATGAACTGCTCCTGATAAACGAGTACGCCATACGTGTTTTCGAGGGCAGCTTTCATAAGCGGATGCTCATATTTTATTTCTTCCAGGCCATTTTTACGCTTAATGTAACTGTCGGTCAGGCCGGCACTGAGAGGTCCGGGACGGTACAAGGCACCCATGGCAATGATGTCATCAAAAACCGTCGGTTTGAGCTCGCGTAAGTAACGTTTCATCCCGGAAGACTCGAACTGGAATATTCCCGTCGTATCGCCTCTTTGAAAAAGTTGGAACGTTTTTTCGTCATTTAATGGAATGGCGTTGATGTCGATGTCTTCGTTATACACCTTCTTAATGATACGCAATGCGTTCTTAATGGTCGTCAGGTTGGATAAACCCAAGAAGTCCATTTTCAAAAGGCCAAGATCCTCAACCGGGCCCATCGGATACTGTGTCGTAACCACACCTTTCTGAGCCATTTCCAAAGGAGCAAATTTGACAATATCATCAGGAGCAATTACAACGCCGGCAGCATGGACTCCGTGGCTGCGTATGGTGCCTTCCAAAATCAACGCTTGGTCTAAAACCATTTTTGATGTTTCATTCGATTCATATTCTGCTTTGAGATCAGCGTTTTCTTTGAGTGATTGGACTAAAGGAATGTGTCGGCCTTGTACGGGTGGGGGTATCATCTTTGCCAGCCGGTCGGCGTCATTGTAAGGAACTTTAAGTACACGGGCCACGTCTCGGACGGCATTACGCGCAAACATCCGGCCAAAGGTCACAATGTTCGCTACGCGTTCCTTACCGTATTTTTCCACGCAGTACTGAATGACTTCGTCACGCCGGGTGTCCTGGATATCGATATCGATATCCGGCATTGATATACGGTCCGGATTCAGAAACCGCTCAAACAACAGATCGTACTGGATAGGGTCAAGCTCAGTGATCTTAAGGGCATACGCTATGATGGAGCCGGCAGCCGAACCCCTCCCTGGGCCAAATACAATACCTTTTTCCTTACCGGCGTTGATAAAATCAGAAATAATAAGGAAGTAGCCGCAAAATCCCATTTGTTCGATAACGCCCAACTCAAATTCAGTACGATTCAGCACGTTTTCAGGAAGAATGGCTTTTACATCATCAACGGACATGGTAGCACCGACCTCTTCCGTCGTGCTGCCGTATCGCCATGCCAGTCCCCGGTACACGAGTTTATGAAGATATGAAACTTCTGTTTCATTATCAGGTACCGGGAACTTTGGAATCAGGATCTTGCCAAGCTCGATATCGACTTCACAACGATCAGCTATTGCCCGGGTATTACGGATTACATCAGGATGCTCAGCACCCCACCTTTCGATAAGCTCAGCTGGCTCGGTCACATGCAAAGGATAGTCTTTAAGGCTCATCCGTTTTTCGTCGCTCAAGAATGATCCCGTGCCCACGCACAACAAAATTTCATGCGCATCCTGGTCTTCGTGCCGTAAATAATGCGCGTCGCAGGTAACCACTACGGGGATATCCAGCTCTTTGCCCAGCTTCAGTACCTGCTCATTAATTGCCAGTTGCTCGGCACTGTGCAGCGGGTTATCGGGATGGCCATGATCTTGTATTTCAAGGTAGTAGCGGTCCCCAAACACACTCTTGTACCATGCAGCAATTTTCTGGGCTTGCGCATACTGTCCTTGGCGCATAGCATCACCCACTTCACCACCCATGCAGGCGCTCAGGACGATAATGCCCTCGTTGTATTGTTCCAAAAGATCATGGTCTATCCGCGGATAGTAATAGAACCCGTCGAGGTTAGCGCGCGTACTAAGCATCATTAAATTTTGGTAGCCAGTGTTGTTCATGGCCAGCAAAATGAGATGAAACCGGTTTTTGTCCTTCGCCGGGTCCTTGTCAGTGTGCTTCCGTGCTGCCACGTAAGTTTCTATGCCGATAATCGGCTTTACGCCTTTGCTCTTGGCCTCTTTATAAAAGTCAATTGCTCCGGAAAGCGTGCCATGGTCCGTCATGGCAACAGCGCTCATTCCCTGCTCGTTTACGAAATCCATTAATGGCCCGAGACGCGTCAGACCGTCCAGCAGACTGTACTGTGTATGGTTGTGCAGATGCACGTAATCACTGGACTGCAATGCGGCCATAGAGTTGTTACCCTTTTCTATGGATTATTTTAGCTGATTTCTGCTTGCACAGCGAGTTTCGTTATTACAACGAATTTATACAATGAATTCGTTGCATGGAGCGCAGCGGAATACAACAAATCCAAAAAATCTGCTATTCGGTATTCTGTGACTGTTCAATATCGGTACGTATACCTTGAGTCAAATCTCGTACAATCGGTAAAGAAGATAATATCCATATCACGATTGATAAGACAATCGTAGCACCGATAGTTGCCCCTAAGCCAGTCAGTATACCCCGTATCAAACTCATCTTGTAGAATTTGCGATCATTAATGAAACCGGTTTCATACACATTGACCAGTTGTCTTCCAATACGCTCGTAATCTTCTGGTTTGAGCTCAGTCTTCTTCTTACTTTTTGAGGAATGATTTGACGTGGTCAATCGCTTGAGAAACTTCATCTATAGCCTTCTTTAAATCCTTATCTTCCGCATCACCTTCGTGTATGGCACTTAATAACTCGCGCGTCTTTTCCTTCGCTTTTTCGGCTTGCTTCAAAGCAAGTTCATACTCTTTTTTGCGTGCCGCTGAAAATTTTTTCGCCGTTTTAGAACCTTCCGTCATTAACTGGTCCAGTTCTTTATGAAGTTCCTTGAGTGTTGTCTCGGCTTCGCGCTTGGCGCGGACAGCAGCCGCCTGAATATCTTTTCTGGTTTCACGGCCACTCTTAGGTGCCGTCAGTAGGCCTACCGCGTAGCCTATACCTGCCATTACAAGAGCACCCATTGCGACGTTGCTTGATCGTTTACGCATTATTTACCCCGTTTCGATTTGCCGTGCTTAGAAACGACTTTGCCCATATTGGCCAGGAACTTGCCAATGATAAAAGGTCCCGAAGCATTTTTGAAAAATGAGCTGACCGCATCCGCCTTATCGGCAATCTGCTCTGCTTTGTCTGCGATGTGCTTGATACGCTTAACGATTTTAATGCCTAGAATGAGCAGAACGATACCAAGGATAAGGAAGATAGCGAGTGCCGACGCGAGGACGAGTGAGATGAATTGTTCATATCCGTTCATAGATACTTCTTAGTATACACCATCTGTTACTCGTCAGCGACAACCTTGCGCAGGTGGTCCAGGAAGTCTTCACGCAAGTCTTCATGCTGTAACGCGAAGTCAATGACTGTCTTAAGATATTCCAGCTTATTGCCCGTGTCATAATAATGACTGTCACTAAGCTCACAGGCGAACAACTGCCGTCCGTCCGCTATCATAGGCTGCAAGGCGTAGGTTGTCAGATAAAACTCTTCACTGGCCGGTAAGGTAGCAAAGGCCGTATCTATGTACCCGAACACATCCGGTGTCAGCAAATAGCCTCCAACACTCGCGAGCTGCGACGGTGCCTTTTCCTTACCTGGTTTCTCTACGAGACGGTTCATCCGCATAATGCCTGGCCCAACCGTTTTACCATCGACGATTCCGTACCGTTTATACTCGGCGTCGCTTCCCACACGGATACACGGCAGTATCACGCCGTCTAGGCGCTCATACAGTTCAATCATCTGCTCGAAACGGTTCGGAGCGGCAGTAATAATATCATCAGCATAGGTATAGATAAAAGGCTCGTCACCTATCAGATGAGCAACATTCATCAGCGGGGTAGCACTGCCGTATGGGCCCTTTTGTCGCACGTAGGCAAAATTAGCGAGTTCGGCTATGCCTTTGGTTTGTGCCAGTAATTCGTGTTTGCCGCCTTGCTCCAGATTTTCACGCAGATCGGCGCTGATACCGTCAAAATGGTCTTCAATTGACCGCTTGTGGTAGCCGGTTACGATAACAATATCCTGAATCCCCGCTTCAACTAGTTCTTCAACGATATACTGAATGATTGGCTTGTCGACAAGGGGCAACATCTCTTTCGGCATAGCCTTCGTTTGCGGCAAGAACCGCGTTCCAAATCCGGCTGCCGCAATAACTGCTTTTCTAACTTTCTGCTGCTTCATTTCTTGTCCTATCAGTTGCGCTACAATCCAAGCTGTTTCTTTATGAGCTGCTGGGCCAGCTGCGGATTGGCCTTACCCTGGCTCTGCTTCATGACTTGTCCTACCAGGAAGCCAATGGCCTTCATCTCCCCGTTTTTCACGTCTTCGGCTGCTTTAGAATTATCACTAAGCACCCCTTCCACTATAGCCGCAATGGCACCTTCATCAGATTCCTGAATGTAACCTTTTTCCTGAGCGTAAGCCTCTAGGTCATCTGGTACAGTACTGTCTTCGGCGATTTCGGCAAAGAGTGCCTTGGCGTTCGTCGAACTTAATTTATTCGCACTCAACAGTTTATAAATTGCGTATTCCAACTTATAGTGTGAGTCATCTAATAGGTTAAAGTTACCTTCGCGTACCATCGGGATCATGACGTTGACGTACCAGTTAGCTAGGAATCTGGCGAATTCCGGCTTGTCGAGATTGCCTTCAATGTGGCGAAGATAATTGATTTCATCACGGTCAACCTCGGCCTCAAGTAGTGTATCTGTCTGGCTTTCATCCAGGCCAAGCCCGCTTAAACGCCGCCGCCATTCACTGGGCATAATCGGCATTGTCTGGCGGATAGCATTTACTGCTTCTTCGCCCAGTATGATCGGTGGAATATCCGGATCGGGCATGTAGCGGTAATCATGCGCCTCCTCTTTGCTCCGTTGGGAAAACGTACGTTGCTTGGCATCGTCCCAGCCACGCGTTTCCTGAATAATCGCCTCCCCTTTTTCAAGTCGTTCGATTTGTCTGTTAATTTCATACTCAATTGCCTTTTCAACGCTGCGGAATGAATTAAGGTTCTTTGTTTCAGTCCGAGTCCCGAGCCTAGCAGAGTCTTTGCTGACGCTGACATTGACGTCGAAGCGCATATTACCGTAGTAGAGATCGGCATCGGACACTCCCGCATACTTCATCCGTAAATAAAGCTCCTTGGCGTACGTCTTTGCTTCAAGTGCGCTGTGCATATCCGGCTCGGACACAATTTCCAGCAGCGGCGTACCGGCTCGGTTGAGGTCAATCAGGCTGTAATCCTTGCCTGCAGGATGGGTGCTTTTACCGGCATCTGCTTCAAGATGGGCTTCGTGAATACCGATTCGCTTTTCTTCACCATTAACAACTATGGTAACGAAACCGTTGCGAATTATCGGGTCATAAAACTGGGTAATCTGATAACCCATTGGCAAGTCAGGATAAAAGTAATGCTTACGATCAAATTTGCTAAAACGCTGTGGCTCAGTACCCAACGCAAACGCCGCCCGCATGCCAAGTTCCAACGCCTTTTCATTCAGTACTGGCAGTGCTCCGGGCATACCCAGATCGATATGACTGATTAAAGTATTGGGGGTCGCTTCACGAGCATCATTTTCTACACCTGAGAATAATTTCGTTTCCGTCTTTAACTGGACATGGCATTCAATACCAATGGTAGTCGTGTACTGGCTACGAATCTTTTGGTCTGCTGGCATCTTCCAACGCTCCTATGTCACGTAATGCCTGGCGAAATCCAATGAGTGCTGTCTTCACATCATCTTCGCGCAGCTTCATTGCGGGATCGGCCATGATCTTCTTTGCCAAGTTGTGCGCGAACCAGACTGCATCATTATCTGTAAATAAACGCTGGGCCGACACCATGCGCTCACCCATACTTTTGCCCTTGAGTTTTTTGCGCTTCAGGGCAGTATTAAGCAGTTTGTCCGCATCGACCACAGCATCGCCCCAACAAGCTTTATCCTTGCAGCAAGCTTGGATGTCTTTCCACTGCGCCATATAGGCATCCGTTTTAAGTTTTTTGGGCAGCCTGACATAGACATATAAAACAAGCGGTATGACAATCAAAAAACCAAGTACCAGTGCTGCGATCAATTCAAAGCTCATGACAACACCTCCTCAGTTGCCGCAGCAACTTCTAATAATTCTTTATCCTTAGCCATGCCGGCGATCAACTGCAGGCCAACCGGCAACCCATCAACGTGGCCTGCCGGGATACTGATAGCCGGGACGCCCGCCAGGTTAACGGCAACTGTCATAATATCATTCAAATACATTTTCATAGGGTCATCGGTATTCTCGCCAATCTTAAAGGCGGTCCCGGGAGTCGTCGGGCCAAGCAGGAAGTCAACGCCAGCGAAAGCATCGGAAAATTCTTGAATCAGCTTTGTACGAACGATCTGTGCCTTGCGATAGTACGCATCATAATAACCACTGCTTAAAACATAAGTGCCTATCATGATGCGACGCTTCGCCTCACTGCCGAAACCACGGCTGCGGGCCAACTCGTATGCATCATCAAGCGTATCAGCTAAAGGCTCACTGAACCCATAGCGCTGGCCATCATAACGGCTCAAGTTACTACTGACTTCTGCCGGGCAAATGACGTAGTAACATGCCAACGCCAGCGGGAGTGAAGGCATACTTACTTCCGCTATCACCGCTCCAGCCTGCTTCATTTTTGCAATTGCGATATCAATGACACCCCTAACACCGGGGTCAAGTTCATCGGCCATATACTCATGGATTATTGCTATTTTTTTGCCTTCGAGCCCTGTACGCAAGTCATTGTAGGGTTCGGATATGCGGTCGATCGTAGTAGCATCTAGCGGATCTTTGCCGGCCATCACATCCAACACGAGCGCGGCGTCAGCAACGGTTCTCGTGAGCGGACCAATGACGTCTGTACTACTCGCCATAGCCACCACACCACTGCGTGATACCAGCCCGTATGTCGGTTTCAGTCCAACTGCGCCACAGAATGCAGCAGGCTGACGGATAGACCCGCCCGTGTCCGTGCCAAGAGCGAATGGCGCCAACTCAAGTATTACCGCCGCGGCCGAGCCACCAGAGGAACCGCCCGGTACACGCGACACATCATGGGGATTCTTGGTAGTCATGAAATCACTGTTCTCAGTGCTGGATCCATGGGCAAATGCATCAAGGTTAGCCTTCGCTACACAAATCGCGCCTTCAGCTTCCAGTTTTTCGATGGCAGTGGCTTGGTAGGGGGCATTAAATCCTTTAAGAATATTGCTTGCAGCAGTTGTTTCGGCGCCAAATGCCAAGAAATTATCTTTTGCAATAAACGGCACTCCCGCGAGTTTGCCTACCGGCTCGCCGTTACTCACGCGAGCGTCAAGTTCCTTGGCGCGCATAACGGCACGTTCTGAACAGGTTGCAAGAATAGCCTGATAGTCCTGATTTGCTTCGATCAGCTGTAGAGAGCGCTCTACAAGCCTCTGGGCAGAGATCGCTCCGGAACGAACGTCAGCAGCAAGCTCGGTGATTGGCTTCCACGTGCTCATGCCAGCATCCTCTTGACCTTAATATGCGCACCTTCCGTTGCGGGTGCGTTCGTAAGCAGTTCAGTAGGTTTTGCGGTATAGTCTATCGCTTTATCCGTCCGGGTCACATTCGTCAGTCCCGTCACTTGATAGGTAGGCTGAAGCCCGGCAGTGTCAACCGCATTAAGTTGTTCGACGTATGTCAAAATTTCCTGGATCTCCTGAGTAAACTGGTCAGTCTCTGCTTCGGATAATCTCAGACGTGCGAGTCGAGCCAATTTTAATACATCATCACGCGATAAATTTGCCATTTCATCCAGTATAGCAGAGGTGGAAAGATTTTACTTTACAAACCATATCTGCAGGAATACGATAAGAACAAGCAGTTTTTTTGGAGACAAAAATGTCAGTCCTAAGTGAAGGTCCAATCAATTCTTACAGATCTCCAAGCGAGGTTGATGAGATCATGTGCAGCGCATTAATACCCGAACAATTACACCCTCCGAGAGAGGGTGTTTTTAATTCAGAGGTAGAAACCACAGGCCCGGTTGTTACGGTTACAAAACGGACTTCATTAAAACCGCCGCAACATACCATGCATGGTAGTTATTACGAGGAGGTGGTGGAATTTTCTGACGGCACAGTTCGTTCGGCAACCCGAGCAATAGTAAATCGGAAAGTACGGGCTGCCGACTCCATAAGCCCCTACACAGTCACGGCTACCGACGCATTATGTACCGGTCCTACCGGTCACAACCGTGAAGTCATCCGTCGCTTAATGACTCAAGGGTATGATGTCGAATGGTTGCATCACCAGGGAAGGCATACAAAACAACCAAAAACAGTTTATGAAGGAGTAGCGTTCTTGAGGGCCCTGGTAACCAAGAGCGTCGGACGTTCAGCCCACCAGCAGCATGCCTACCTAGATGACATAGCCAGCCAGAGTGAAAATCAGCTCCGTACCGTTTTTGCGATTGGAGAATCAAGAGGCGGTATGACCGGAGAAGCCGTCATCGCATTAGCCCGGCAATATGGACGTACAGTTGCTTACAGTGACTTTTTAGCGCAGTGCTATGAGCACCGTCCGACCAGACATGAACTATTAGAATCACGGACAATACCGATCGACCTCCTTAGGGCACTTGGCAGGATAGGCTATCAGATCATACATGCGGATGCCCGGAACGGTAATTTCCGCCGCACGGGCGAGCACCTAGGCACCTTGGACCTTCATCCGTATAATCTTCTGAATGAGACGGCGTGGGTGTTACCGCTCATGAGCGGGGAGGCTGGAGCATATGCCGACCGTATACCTAATGACAGCCAGGGCACACGGACACTACTTGATCAGGATAAGATGTCACAGGTCAGTAGTTGGCAGGAGCGGCATGCGGGACGGCAGGGCATCCGTTTCATTATCGAGCGCGGAACGCACCTTGATTTGGCAGATAAACATATTCAGGAGCGCCAAAGAAAACGTTTCGAACGTCTCATGCAGCAGATGCAACACAACGGCTTTAGTCTGACTGGAGTGAATTTCGACTATGTTACTCATGGCCGGCAACCGGTCGTTGACGTCGCATAAAGGCTACATTTTTGACTTGATGTCTGTGATGATATCACGCAATTCGGCAGCTTTTTCAAACTGAAGATTGGCAGCAGCCATATCCATCTGCGCAGTCAGATCCTTAATGAGATGTTTGTATTCATCCTTGGGAATCTTGTTGAGGTTCAGCTTTGCGGTCTTGGCCTCTTCCGGCAGATCCGGGCGCATACCCTTTTCAATAGCACGGTTTATACCGGTCGGCGTAATGCCATGCTTCTGATTGTAAGCATGTTGTATTTCACGGCGTCGATTCGTTTCGTCGATAGTCCGACGCATACTGCCGGTAATCGAATCGGCGTACATAATGACACGCCCCTCGACATGCCGCGCAGCACGCCCCACGGTCTGTATAAGTGCCTGCTCACTGCGCAGGAAACCTTCTTTATCAGCATCCAGAATGGCAACCAGGCTCACTTCTGGCAAGTCCAGTCCTTCCCTGAGCAGGTTAATCCCCACTACCACGTCATAAACGCCCAGACGCAAATCACGCAGAATGTCCGTTCGGTCGAGCGTATCGACATCACTGTGCAGATAGGTCACTTTAATGTTTATCTCTTTAAGGTATTCGGTCAAATCCTCTGACATGCGCTTGGTAAGCGTCGTAACCAGCACCCGTTGCCCTTTCTTAACTGTCTCGCGAATCTCATGGATAAGATCATCAATTTGGCCTTCGATTGGCCGTACCTCAATTGGCGGATCAAGTAGCCCGGTCGGACGAATTACCTGTTGGGCGGGTTTAGGCGAGCGCGAAAGCTCGTACTGGGCCGGCGTTGCACTGACGTAAACCACTTGGTTGACGTGCCGCTCAAATTCCGTGAATGTCAGCGGACGGTTATCCAGTGCACTGGGCAGCCGGAAGCCGTGCTCCACCAACACCTCCTTACGTGCCCGGTCGCCGTTATACATACCGCGAACCTGGGGAATTGTCATATGAGACTCATCGATAAGCATAAGAAAATCATCCGGAAAATAATCCAACAGCGTTGCAGGCTGATCACCGGGAGCACGGTTCGTCAGGTACCGGCTATAGTTTTCAATGCCTTTTACAAAGCCGGTTTCCTCAAGCATCTCCAGGTCAAAGCGCGTCCGCTGCTCCAAGCGCTGGGCCTCAAGCAACAAACCATTTTGTTTGAAATAATGCAGCCGCTCATCCAGTTCCTGCTCAATTTTTCCAAGCGCAACTTTTAGTTTGTCCTGTGGTGTGACGTAGTGGCTGCCCGGGAAGATTTTCATCTCATCGAGGCTTGCCAATACTTCCCCGGTTAGAGGGTCGAGCTTAATAATCCGTTCCACTTCGTCCCCGAAGAAATCAATTCGATAGGCAATTTCTTCACTTGCCGGAAAGACGTCTACCACATCACCGCGTACCCGAAACGTACCACGATGGAAATCAATATCATTACGCTGGTACTGGATATCCGTTAAGTGACGCAAGAATTTATCCCTGACTCTGCGCTCACCGCGTTTTACTTCAATCGACAAACCGTCATAATCTTCAACCGACCCGATGCCGTAGATGCAACTCACACTGGCGACGATGATGACGTCTTTGCGGCTTAACAAAGCATCGGTTGCGGCATGCCGGAGACGGTCGATTTCTTCATTGATCTGCGAGTCCTTTTCAATGTACGTGTCTGAGCGCGGGATGTATGCTTCGGGCTGATAATAATCGAAGTAACTGACGAAATAGTGGACGGCGTTATCCGGAAAGAAGGCTTTGAATTCACCGTATAACTGGGCGGCGAGAGTTTTGTTATGGCTTAAGACAAGTGTGGGCTTCTGGATATTCTGAATCAGGTTGGCCATCGTGAAGGTCTTGCCGGAGCCCGTCACGCCAAGCAGGGTTTGTTCCTTGACGCCCGACTGCAAACCGTCGGTCAACAATGCAATAGCCGATGGTTGGTCGCCCATTGGCTGATAATCTGACTTGATGACGAGTTTACTCATCCTCTTATTGTAACAAGATACTGGAAACTATGGCTTGGAGGCTGAGCGTTTTTCAGAACGTGATTTACGCTTTGCATAAAAAGCATCACGCTCGGCGTTCAATAAGGCTTCGATTTTTTTCATCAGATCCACGGGATCATCGCTAAACACGACGTTTTTATCATACCGCTGACCAGCCGCATGAAGAATATCCATGATCTGCGTACTCACGCCACCCGCCCCCTGCAGAAAACCGATTGGTGTGCCCGTTTCCATGGCAATCGTGAATTCATGAAGCGTTCCCAAACGGCCACCAATGCTGATCACAGCGTCACTGGAGTTAATAAGCAGCGTATCTCGCCCCACGTAATGCAAACCTGAATACAGGATCGCGTCATAGGCTTTGGTCGGCAGCCGGTATTTCAGCACATGCTCAATTTTGCTGGCCGCCGGACTGATTCCAAGGCTCATCTTGCCACCATTAGCCTTATAACCTTCGGCCGCATGGTTTGGCAACCCAACGGTCGCACCCGTCAGCAGGCTGTGACCGCATTCGGCAATAGCCTTACCAGCTTCATGCGCCAACTCTTTTCCTTCTTCAACGCTTTGGCCTTTGGCCGCCCCGGAAACACAGATCTGGTACATTATCTTTTTCTCCTCATGTGGTTTGCAATTAGTTCCGGTTCTATCATTTCGTTGTCAAGCTGTTTGAGTATCTGGGACTCAAGGGCATCCTTGCCTAAGTACCTGATAAAGATTTCATTCCAAAGGCTTTCTTTGAAATGGTAATTTGCCTGTTCGCCATATGGCAAGTCATTCACATAACTGATTGCCATGTCCATAAGATTGAAACTGACAGGCCTGCCGCGGTGCATTACACCCACGTAATCCATATCGTGCCAAAAATGCAAGGCTGGCTCTAAACGGTAGAGGATTTCCTCCGCTTTACGCCAATGCAGGTCTTCAGGCTGTACGTGCGGCTCGAATATTTCCGGATGGTATTCGTTCTCAAGCTTACCAAAATACCTTTGTATCACTCGCCAGTGGAGCTGCTGACCTGCCATAATGGCATGTGATCCGGGATCAGCTATTAAGGTGTCAACGAGGATCGGGCCAAAATCGCTTTTGACCTGCTGCATTTTGAAATACGAACTATATAAACGAATTTCGTTCATATAATGCAGCAAGAGAGGCAGCACTGTTAGGGTGACGCCGCGCATCTCTTTAATCGGCATGGGCAATAGTACGATTACCCCCAACTCTTTGAGATGAGTTACATTGTGCCGCTTCTTACGCACGAACGTGTCCGTCATACTCCCCCACCGTTTACGGTCGAGCTGTATCAATTCAATTTTTCTGGTTTCAAAATCACTGGGATTAAGTTGCTTATATTTGCCGATGAAATGATTGAGCCAGTCGGGCGACTCGGCAAACCGTAGAGCCCCATAGAGTTCCTGTACAGACTCCCGCTTGAGCATACTGTCTATTGAACGGTAGCCCAGCTGACGCATTATGCGTTTAGGGGGCGTAGCCTTTAATAGCCGCTTAGCTACGCTTTGTTTCAAAACCCACGCCGTCTTGGGAACATTAAGATGCTCGGCCGTAGACTTGATCAGCGGAAGCATCTCAGCCGTGTCATGCGGGTTCTTGCCACCGATGCGTTGTGCCAGAAAGGTATCGTGTTTCGCGACCAAACCAAGCAGGGCGTAATAAAGTTCCTTGCCTGTCGTGTCATGCGGATCAAGCCCAAGTTCACGCGTCTTCATGTGGACCTTGCCCACAATCTCCGACGTAAGGCGTATGTCGGCACTATCATTACCACTGGCATCTTCAAGTTGCCGGATTGCTATTGAAAACATCGGCTCTACCGCTCCGAGCAATTCAGATAATGTCCGTGACACCCTGGTAAACCTTATACATATTGTTTATGACCTATCTCTGATTTTGTTAGAACTGCTCGGGCTTGTACCATTCGGGTGCTCGTTCCAGGAGTTCACTCAGTTCTTTTTCTTGCAGTAAACCTGCCTGCGCGCCGGTGTGTTGCACAACATTCATTGAATTGATAGGCGCCCACTGCAGTGCACCCTCAATCGAATTCCCTTTCATCAGGGCCGCTACGAACGTAGATGCAAAGGCATCCCCTGCGCCTGTGCGTTCAAACGGTGGTGCCGGGTCAGGATACGGGGGCATCCGGAACCGGCTCTCACCATCACTGGCATAGGCTCCGTCCGGGCCGTCGGTAATACATATAACCTGTGGCCCGAGGGCATGTAAACTGTTCAGGAGACCGTGAATGTCATTGTAATCACCGTTCACCAGCTGGACGGCTTCTTCGCGGTTCATGACCACAATTGAAGACCGGCGGTACAAATGTGCCAGACGCTTGGTACCAAGTTCTAACTGGAACGTACCGGGCTGAAACGCCAATTGGACATCAGGATTCGCCTCCAGCCATGCTACCAACTCATCATGGAAAGCAAGACCGTTCTTGCCGATGGAACTGAAATAAATCCAGCGAGGATGTTCACTTGGCTTCAAATGCGGCCAATGGTAGTCATATTCTTCATGCTTTATAAGTATTGTGCGCTCTTCTTTGTACCACAGCACATAATGGTAGTTACTCATCTTGTCAGGATTTATGCGAACAAAGCGTGAGTCTACCTTGTTCTTGTGTAAGGCCGTAATCATATCACGGCCGTGCATGTCGCCGCCGACGTTCGCAACCAAACCGCTATTCAGCCCCAATCGGGCGAAACTGACTGACGCATTGGCGGCATTTCCAACTGCTTCCAATATTTCAACGTGGTCGAATGGGACTTTCATGCCAAATGGCATGGCAATCCACTTACCGTGCTCGTTCTCGTAGGTATGAGCCTGTTCGTCAAATAGCTTGATGAAGGCATCAGTTACGATGTCACCGACACTCAGTACGTCAATCCTGCTCATCCCCACCCAATCTTTCTTTTTTAGTAATTAGCTTTAGCGTAATTGTGCCATACACCCTACCGGCGTTGCAACCTTAGGGTCTGGCTTTACCGGCCGCATTGAACGTTTCAAGCTTTTCCTCGACTACCGCTTGGACCGCATCTTTCACCCGGTCCATCAATTTTACGACGGCATATTCGGTTGGATTTTCTTTAAGCGCGGTTTCTAACGTATCCCGAAAAGCAATGCGCATGTCAGAATTTATGTTTATTTTAGTAACGCCGTTTTTTACCGCTTCGCGAAAGTAATGTCCGGGTGTTCCGCTACCACCGTGAAGGGATATATTGCAGCTGATTACCTGCCTTATCTGCTTGAGTAAATCTATATCGAGCATTTTTGGAACCGGATATTTGCCGTGAAGATTGCCGATGGCCGCTGCGTACGTATCTATTCCGGTGGCCTCAACGAAAGCTTTGGTGCCTTCGGGCGTACTGAATGTTTTGCGAATCTCTTTGTAGTCAATTTTTTCCGTGTGCAGGTTGCTTGACCCGCCAAAGTAGTGGGGCTCGCTCTCGACGATAGCGCCGGTAAGCCGTGCATAATTCACGATCTGGCGTGTCTCTGTAATGATACTTTCAATCGAAGCGTCATGCCGTGCCTGGCTGATATCGATATGAATAAATTCAAAACCAGCCTCGATTCCAGCGATTGCATCGGCGACGGTAGGGCTGTGATCGAGGTTGATGTACATCTCAATACCGTACTCCGCCTTGTAGTTATCGACCATGTCCCGGACGTTATCAAGTCCCAGTGCCTGTACCTCACCCTGGCTGACCTCGACCATCAGGGGTGCATTCTTGGCTTTCGCCGCTCGGGCAATTGCTATCAAGGTCTCCTGGTTATCAATGTTGAACGCACCTAAGGCGAAACGCTCGTTTCTCGCCCGGTACATCGTTGCCCGGGCCTTGGCGCAGTTTTCTCTCATCTCATGTAAGGTCAAAGCCATTATCCCACCCTTTAGTTATGTTTTGTCATCATATGATGCGCTTCGTATACGATATGCTTTGCTGTCAGCCCGAAATGCTTTAGCAGTTCTTCAGGGCTGCCAGATTCGCCAAACCGGTCACGCATTCCGATTCGCTTGATAGGTACCGGATGCTCTTCGGACAATACTTCGGCTACGGCACCACCAAGGCCCCCGCTTATTTGCGCTTCCTCGACGGTAATAACCAATCCGGTCTTCTGCGCACTATTAATTATGGTTACGGCGTCAAGTGGCTTGATGGTAGGTACGTGGATAACTTCGGCATCAATGCCCTCCTTGAAAAGTAATTCTGCGGCCACCATGGCCTGGTATGTCATCGTTCCGGTCGCAATGATCGTGATGTCTTCTCCCGGCGTGTAGACGTAGGCTTTGCCAATCTCAAAAGGAGTAGCGTCAGTTGTCATCACCGGTGTCGCCTCACGCGCCAGCCGTAAGTACGCCGGTCTATGGTCTGATGCCAGTGCCAGCGTGGCCTTCTCGGCTTCAACGCTATCCCCTGGTGCCACTACAACCATATGAGGGAGTACCCGCATCAATGCGATATCTTCAAGCATCTGATGGGTTGCACCATCCGGCCCCACCGAAATGCCAGCATGGGAACCGACAACTTTTACAGGTTGCTCATTGAGGCAAATCGTCGTGCGGATCTGCTCCCAGTTCCGGCCGGGACTGAAGGCCGCATATGAGCTTACAAATGGTATTTTGCCCATTGCCGCCAGCCCGGCACCGACAGTCACCAAGTTCTGTTCAGCCACGCCAATTTCAACGAACCGCTCCGGAAAGGCTTCTTTGAACAGGTGCATTTGCGTTGATTCAGTTAGGTCGGCACAAGCTGCCACCACCTGCTTATTCGCTTCTCCCGCGGCTTTGAGGCCTCTTCCAAAGCCTTTTCTGATTGGTTCCATGACGATGTCTTTGGCTTGAAAATCATGTATAAGTTGTAACCGGCTCATTCGTGCTCGCTCCTGATTCTACCCTTAAGGGTGCGCAAGTCTTTGAGCGCCTCAACGGCTTGGTCATGATTGGGCGGAGCACCATGCCAATGGAAATCGTATTCCATGAAGTCCACGCCTTTGCCCGGTATAGTGTGGGCAATTATCATGACCGGCTTTTCTACGATGGCACGTGCCATGGCACAGGCATCTATGAACGCTTCGATATTGTTACCGTCTATGTCTATGACGTGCCACCCAAAGGCCTGCCATTTGCCTTTCAGGTCTTCAAGCGGCATAACGCTTTCGGTCGGCCCGTCTATCTGAATGTTGTTGCGGTCAATGATGCCTATGACATTGTTGAGTTTATATTTACCTGCCAACATTGCAGCTTCCCAAATGTTTCCTTCATCTAGTTCGCCGTCACCCATGACGACATATACCCATCGGTGATGGTCTTTATTCATGCGCATTGCCAGGGCCATTCCTGCCGCCTGGCTCAACCCCGAACCAAGGGGGCCGCTCGTATGCTCCAAGCCAGGGAGTTTTGTCCGCTCCGGGTGCCCCTGCAAACGTGAGCCGAACTGACGAAGGGTCATCAGTTCCTTACGATCAAAATAGCCGGCATGAGCCATAGCCGCGTATCGCACCGGCACGCAATGCCCGTTGCTTAACAATAAGATGTCCCGCTGGTCCCAATCAGGCATTTTCGGATCGTGTTTCAGTACATCAAAATAGAGCGCGGCAAAGATATCCGCCAAGCCCAGCGGGCCTGCCGAATGACCGCTGCCGGCATGTTCAAGCATCCGTATGATATCCTGGCGGATTTCATTGGCTTTGGCCTCAAGCTGAGATACGGTTAATTGTTTCTGTTTCATTATTTATCCCGCTAATGATTCAAGTGTAGCATAGGCGGCAGCCGGATCCTTCGCACCGTGAATAAAACCTCCAACATTAAGCACTGAAACGCCGTTTTTCGTGAGCGTGGCGGCGTTACCAGTATTAATTCCACCGTCCCAGCCGATTTCTACCTCAGGATGATGGGCAATCACTTCCGTGGCTTTGCCAAGCAGGCCCAAATCCGCCCGGCCGCCGTGGTGTCCGAGGTTGCCGCTGAATATAAGGACGTGGTCAAAGCCGTGCAGTTCTCTTTCAAACTTGTCGGGGGACGTTTCAGGCAGGAATGCCAGTCCGGCCAATATGCCTGCCCGGTGTAATTCCGCCGCGAACTGCAAGTGGTCGGCAGCGGCTTCGGCATGCACTATCACCATGTGCGGCATAAGCTTAACTAGGCTCTGCAAATGATCGCCCGGACGCTGATACATAAGGTGTATATCCACGATGAATTCATGCGGCAGCCAAAGTTGGTCCAAGTCAGGTGATGCCGTAGGGGCAAACGTCCCGTCCATAAGATCTATATGCACTCGTTTTGCGAATGGTTTTAACCGCTGTATCTGTTCGTGATACTGATGGTTGTCGAACGCCGTAACCGTCGGGCATATGGTCGTCACTGCATTTTGTCCAGTTCGGCGATCCGCCGTTTGTAACGGGCCGCACCGGCAAACGGAGTCCTCAAAAAAGTTTCAGTTATATCAGCTGCTTGCCTCGTGCCCAGGCTTATTGCCGGCAGACAGGCAATATTTGCATCGTCGTCGTTACGTGACGATCGGGCGGATTCATGGTCATACAGCAGCGCAGCCCTGATGCCGTTCAGACGGTTGGCAGCCATACACATACCCTGGCCGCTTCCGCAGATAAGAATCCCTTTCACGTCCCGGTCTTTGCTTGCTAACACTTCATTGGCGACACGGCCGGCAAAAACCGGAAAGTCATCTTTTGGATCGGGGTTATCATCACCCTTGTCTTCAACATCATATCCCGCCTGCTTCAGGCGTGCTATTAGTGCCTCCTTTAAGCGGTATCCGTTATGGTCTGATCCTATATAGATTTTCATCCTCTCCCCCTTAAAAAGCGAGCATTTGAACGAATTGTGGGTCGCTAGCGCCATCCGCGCGAAGCCGGGTTAGAGCGCTCACAATTCGTGACAAGTGCGAGCGCCTACTTATGATGCTCAGCGTGATCTTCTTTCTGGTGGAGTATACGCCCCACATCGGCAACCACCTCGACCAGTCGGTTGCTGTAGCCCCATTCGTTGTCGTACCAGGCAACTACTTTGAGCATGTTCCCATCCACAACGTTCGTCAGGTTCAGGTCGACCGTCGCCGAATGACTATTACCTATGAAATCACTGCTCACCAGCTCTTCATCAGTTACGTCAAGTATGCCCTGGTAATACGGTTCTTTGACCGCTTTCTTAAATGCTTCGTTAACCTCTTCTTTTGTTACCGGCCGCTTGGTAATGATCACGAAGTCACTGAGTGAAACCACAGGGGTAGGAACACGAATACTAAGTCCACCGAAGATCCCCTGCAGGGCCGGTAGCGCTTGTCCGGCCGCGATAGAAGCCCCCGTAGTAGTTGGCACTATGTTTTCCGCGGCATTTCTGGCTTCGCGTAAATCCTTGGCAGGCGCATCCTGCAATCGTTGGCTTGCCGTGTAACTGTGTATGGTGGTCATCATGGCTTTCTCAATACCGAAGTTGGCTTCGATTACTGCCGCGACAGGCGTTATACAGTTGGTCGTACAAGAGGCATTGCTCAGTATGTCACTGGCATCTTCCAATTTATCCTCATTCACACCGAGCACCACTGTCGTCGCACCCTCGCCTTTTGCGGGAGCCGATATAACTACCCGACGGGCTCCGGCAGTTACGTGGGCACGTGCTTTCTCGGGATCAACAAAGAAACCGGTCGACTCAATCACGACGTCAACTTTGTGATCGGACCACGGTAGAGCCGCAGGGTCCTTCTCCGCGAGCACAAGCACATGTGTTCCGTTCACGATAATTCCTGTCTCGTCAAAACCAACGTCGTGCTTGTAGGTACCGTACGACGAATCATGCTTTAAGAGGTGCGCTAGAGTCTTCGTATCGGTCAGATCATTAATGGCGACAATTTCTACATCCGAACGGTCGAAGGCCACCTTGAAGGCATTCCGTCCGATTCGACCGAATCCGTTAATTGCTACTCTTGTTTTCATATGACAGTCCACCCTCTTTTAGCATTAGCGTTATTCAAGGGTAATTGTACGTACTAACGAATATAACTGCAATTAAATTCAGGCTTGGCTATAGGCAGCCGCACAGGCCGCTACGATCTTCCAGGCTTCGTCGGCATCACCCCAGCCCCGTACATTGGTCGTGCCAGGCTTCTTAAGGTCCTTGTAGTGATTGAAGTGGTGTTCAATCTGTCGTTTCCAACCCTCGCTCAAATCAGCGTAGGTTTTGATTGAGTCCCCGGTGTTTCGGTCGTCTTCCGGCACGCAGACGATCTTATGGTCGTTCTCACCGTCATCTTCAAAGTCCAACACGGCTATCACCCTGGCCTTTACTGCCACGCCAGTCAGTAATGGTTCGTCGGTCAGGACTAACGTGTCGAGCGGATCGCCGTCTTCATCTGTTGTCTGAGGGATGAAACCGTAATTCACGGGCTTGGCGAATATTGTCGGCTCAGTCCGATCCAGTACGAACACCTTCTTGTCGCGGTCGTATTCGATTTTGTGTGTTGACCCTTTAGGAATCTCGATAATCGTATTAATGAACTCTTTGTCTTGGCCATAGTTGAAAATAGCATCGAAATCAGTCATAGTTGGTCTCCTTTATTCGGAAACCATTGTACACTAGTGACTGGCCAAGTATGAAAATCGGACACAGAGGGGCCGCAGGATATGCGCCCGAAAACACCATTAAGAGCATTAAGACTGCCATAGCCTTCGGCGTGGACGGGATAGAGTTCGATGTTCAGCTTACTAAGGACGATCATCTTATCCTATGCCACGACGCTTCTCTCAAACGAACTACCGGCGACAACCGTCATGTTTCAGATTTGACACTGGCTGAGATACGAACCATACGGACACGCCAGGGCGAACCAATACCCTCGCTTATTGAAGCGCTCAAGGCGTCGGGTACGACTCCGGTAATAATTGAAGTTAAATCAAATGGTGCGGTCGAAAGCCTTATAGATGCCCTGGCTCAAGTAGACCATCCGGCGCTTAGTGTTGCCTCATTCCACCATGGTGAAATGAAAAAACTTCTCGCGAAGAGACCGGACCTGCCGGTGTTTTTGCTTGAACGTACCAACCCGATTGAAGTCATTCAAAAGGCCAGGTCGGTCGGCGCCAGTGGGATTGGGCTGAACTACTGGATACTGAACCCTTTGACTTACGCCCTGGCCCGAAAGCACCGCCTGGATATTTTCGTATATACGGTAAATAACCCCCTCATGGGAGGTTTTATCCATAGGCTTTATCCGGACGTGCGGATCTGCACTAATTTCCCGGACAGGATCGTGATACGAAAAAAAATCAGGCCCCGGAACGAAACAGCCACAGGTTCGCCATCGACCAAGCCGAAACAACAGCGGCAATCAGATACTGATTGAGCGTAAATAAATCAAAACTGAAGCACAACACCCCGGCAGTCAAGTTGAGAGCGGCCGCAAAATAATACCAACCAGCCGGTGCATCGACCAGGCCGTTCCAGAAATATCCCGCTCCCAGAACGACCAACCAGAACGCCCCAAGATAGGCGATCAAATAAGACAGGTCGGACACCCGGAATACAAGCGCAGAAACAATCATACCTATCACTATCGGTACCAGCCACGCCAAGTATATACGCCGCATCTGGACTACCCGCAACGGCATGACCCGGTACATATATCCTAAGCCGATGACAGAAATTACGAACCAAACCGCGTTTATCTCTTTGCGCTGGAAAAATTGTGTCAACACGAAACCGGTTGTCACCAGGATAAGCCAGAGCAAATATACGCGCGAGCGGGTATCCGTTAATAAAAATTTCCAATCAATGCTATTATTCATGATGTTAAGTATACTATATAGGTGCGTTAATTATAGTTAGGAATCCGTGATGCAAGCAACCTTTGACCATGTCGTTGATGAAGCCGAAAATATTAAGACGTTCTGGTTCAAACCTGATAAGCCCACCCGCTATACTGCCGGACAGTTTATCGAGCTGACTATATTCCATGATAATGCCGATAAGCGCGGCCAGAAACGTTGGTTTACGCTTTCATCCTCACCGACCGAAGAAATGCTTTCTGTAACGACCAAGTTTGCTTTAGAAAACGGCAGTACGTTCAAACAGGCCATGCAATCATTGCAAGCCGGGCAGATCGTCCGCATGAGTGAAGCTATGGGTGATTTCGTGCTGCCAAAAGACGCTTCCAAGCCTGTCATTTTTGTTGCCGGGGGTATCGGCGTAACACCCATGCGTAGCATGATTAAGGATATGGTCGACAAGGCCGGAAAGCGTGATGTAACTCTGCTGTACTCTGCAAAATCGGGTAATGAATTTGCCTTTACTGAACTTTTCAAGCACGCTGACATCACATATACGCCGATTGTCAGCGGTGATGACCCGAAGTGGCAGGGAGAACGCGGCTATGTCACGGCGGAAGCAATCTTGGCAATTCAACAGACGAAAGCTGAAAGTTATATTTATTTATCCGGACCCGAACCTATGATACAAGCCCTGGTTGCAGACATGAAAAAACAAGGCGTTGATAAAAAACGCCTTGTTACCGATTATTTCCCGGGCTATACCACGACCTAGTTTTTTATACGGTAATCGCCGCCCGGTTCATAGACAACCACGAGGACACTGATTTCAGGGCTGTAGTGGTCATGGAAGATATACGTTCCTTTATCATTGAACTGAACTCTCCATGCTTCATCGCTGTCAAAATCACCCGAAGAAAATGGCCCCGTATGGACATGTTCCTCACCGCCTTCGCCCAGGCTTAAGCTATGCTTTTTGCCGTCTGCGCTGTTAAACTGGACCGTCGAACCGACAGGTACAGTAAGCGTATCCGGAACGGCCACCTTGTCCTTTAAAGCTACGCACTCGGTGACTTCACAACGGGAAGGTTCTTCAGAATTCAAAGTGACCTCTGATACCTGTCGTTTCGTGCTCGTCATCGCTAACACACCGGCAAAGCCAACCATTCCGGCAATTAACGCAACTGCCGAGATAAAAAGTACTGGGCGTTGTAATAATTTTCTCTTCATATGGCTCCTATTCGGTTACTTCTACAGTACCTTTCATGTATGGGTGTGGTTCGCATATGTAGCTAAACGTGCCAACCGTGTCGAAAGTAAAGCTGTAGCTCTCACCTTTTGCTAACAATTCACCCTGGGGACCACCTTCGTCTTCGCTGAAGACGTTATGACGGGCTGAATCCTGGTTGGTCCATGTTATGGTCGTACCCTTTTTTACCTTTAAAGTCTCGGGCATAAAAGCAAAATCCTTGATATCCGCTTCTACCGTTCCCGACATAACTTCATCACTCTGCGGAGTTGCCCTGGAAGACTGCTCGTCCATTGTCGTCGATCCATTTGTGGCCGATCCATTATTGCTGCTCATTGAGTTGTCGCGTCCGCTCAGGGCAATGATGCCTCCTCCGGCGCCAAGCGCCAGTACGGCAACTATAATAGCTATCAAATTCTTATTCATAATTCATTCCTCCATTACCTAAGTATATACCGCTGTAAACAGTAGTGGTGCCAGAAAACTGGCACCACGTTCACGTTAGCGTTCAATACCGATTGTATTAAAATGCTTCCGGCTTCTGCTTGACGATTGCTCCGGCAAGGGTGTCAGCGATCTTTGTAGTGATCTGCTCACGGGCCTGGCGCTGGGCTTCGTAAGAAGCGGCAAAGTCACCGGCACCATGGCTGTCAACTGCTTGCTTAAGGAGTCCGACGTGCTCGGATACAAGCTGGGCTACGGCATCCTTAGGCAAGTTCGGATTTGCTTCGCTTAAGAAAGTAGAGATAGCTTCGACATATCCGTTAAGATTCTCAACGGCCTTGTCCATTCCGGCTTGGTCTCCGGCTTTCGCGGCTACGGTGTAGTCAACGAAGAAACCGATGTGACTGGCCCAAATTTCCTTGAACCGTGCTCCGGCTTCATCGCCATACACGCTGGCTACTGCTGCTGACAGGTCGTCAGTGTTCTGACCTAATGCTGCTGCCGCCGCATTGAACTGCGGGTCGCCGTCAAATCCGGCACGGGTTGCTGCCGATGCAAGATCGACGTGCTCCGCCTGTAAGTTGTTTAGCATAGCTCGTAAGCCTGCCGCCTTGGTATCCGTGGTCGGCGTTCCTTCGGATACGCTGCTGTTCTGTGATGCATTCTGCGTTTCGCCTGACCGGTTGCCAAGGGCAAACCCGGCTCCACCGCCGATAACCAATGCAACCACTGCAGCCACTAACGCTGATGATGTTGCTCCTCGTTCTGTCATGTCATAACCCTCCTATAGGTGTATATGTTTAACATAGATAAGTATAGTTAGTTAATGTTATGAAGTAAAGAGAAATATCTATCAATTTTGTTTATTTGGTGGCAAGTATCTTGACTGTCTCAAGATAGACCTGCAATTTGTCCCGCGGAACGTCGGCCACCCACTCTTTCATGGCGCTTACGATAGACTCTTCAATGCTATCTAACAAATCCTGCCCTTTGGGAGTTGGAATAACATGGCGACTACGTCTGTCATGGGTTTGTGTCTTCTGTTTCACGAGCTTCTGTTTGATGAGATTGGTCACCAGTGCCGTTACCTGGGGTAGCGTCACGTCAAGCTCATGTGCGATGGCACTCATGCTTAAGCCGTTCACCGGACCGTTGACAACGACCCCCAGCAATAACCATTCCATCATCGTTACCCTGTATTGCTCCAGTTCCTGGGCAACCACAAGCCGCAGCGCACGGTCTGCCCTAGCGTGTAGCATGCATGCCTGGTACATAGTAATTGGTGGATTGTTATTCATTACCGATACAGCTTGCACGAATTACTACACTTTGTAAACAAAAATTCTTACATTTCTGAAAAGTTTTTTCAGAAAATAAAATTTAGGACTTCGCAGCAGCGTCCTGACTTCTTTCAAGCTCTTCCAGGTACTGCCGAATCATCAGTGCGGCAGTCGCGCCTTCACCGGTTGCGCTCGCAATTTGCATGGTTGCACCGGAACGGACATCCCCAGCAGCAAATACGCCCTTCATGGTAGTCCCCAGGTTCGGATTTGTCTTCACCATGCCTATTTCATCAAGTTCAATCTGACTTTCTGACAGGAACTCCGTATTTGGCTTTAGGCCTATGAATATAAAAACGCCGTTCGTGTCAAATTCGACGGTTTTTTTGGAAAGAGTATTCGTGCCTTCAACTTTTACGACCGTGCCATTATCATCGGCAATGATCTTATCGGTCGTCGTATTGAAGTGTACCGAAATCTTATCCGAGTGCTTTTCAAGCTCATGTTGTAACACTTCTGAAGCACGCAGTTTATCACCACGTACCAACAGGTCGATATGCGTGGCAAAGCGGGTCAGAAAGATCGCCTCCTGCACCGCTGAATTGCCACCTCCTACAACAACTAATTTCTTATCGCGATAAAACGCCCCGTCACAGGTTGCACAGTAGTGTACCCCGCGCGCAAAATATTCCTGTTCACCCGGAATACCTAGTTTCTTGTAGTCACTTCCGGTGGCAATCAGGACGGCTTTGGCATAGATCGTTCCATCGGTAGTCTCAACCGCCTTATACAGATCGCCATCCAGTATTTTCGTGACTTCACCTAGTTCTATTTGGGCACCGAACCGCTCGGCTTGCTGCCTGAGGCCTTCTGCGAGGTCCAAGCCGGCCAATCCTTCGGGAAATCCCGGATAATTATCTACCCAGTCTGTAATTGCGGCCAGGCCGCCGATGACGCCTTTTTCGTAGAGAACCGTATCGATGTCTTCCCGTGTCGTGTAAATTGCCGCCGCCAGCGCAGCGGGACCAGCCCCGACAATCAGCAAGTCGCGCATCCTCACTTCAGTCCCTTTGATGCCAAGTAAGTGCATCAGCTCCTCGCTACTGGGATTATGGTACACTTTCCCATCTACTTCGATTGCGGGTATCAGATATTTTTTGTCCGTTTTTTGCAGCATCTCGGCTTCGAGCTGCTTATCATCCACATTCTTATACTCATACTCTATGGAATGCTCGGCAAATATGTCCTTCACTCTTAGGCAATCCGCACACCAGTCAGCACCGTACAATACTATCCGTGCCATGCTATTTACGCGACTGCCGGGGCAAGCTTGGCAAGATTATAGCCGACTACAACTTCTTTTGTGTCGTCAGCCTTGGTAATAACGGTTACTGGCACCGAGAGTTGGCCCGTCAAATCAAAGGCTTCTTTTTGGCGTTCAGGATTAGAATCAAGGTTTACTTCTTCGTAAGACAGCCCTTTCGCGCCCAGCCACTTCTTAACCATGACGCAGTAAGCGCAGGTGTTAGTGGTGAAAATAGTAATGTTTTTGGGCATCTCGGACTCGCTTTCTATTTAATAATATAAGTATATATAGCGTTGATAGATGAAGCAATAGCGCTATATGTTGTGTTTATGACGATTATTCGCCAATTTTTACGATTTCAATATCAAAGACCAGATCGGAGTTGGCAGGAATATTAGCCGATGGTGAACTGTTGCCGTATGCCAGCTCGGCGGGAATAACCAGACGCCGCTTGCCCCCGACTTTCATACCGGGTACGCCATCTGTCCAGCCCTTAATTACCCCGTCTAAGGAGAATGGGATGGGGTTGCCCATATCATAGGAACTTTGAAAAATGGTTCCGTCTTTGGCGAGCGCGCCCGTGTAATGCGCCGTAACAGTTGCGCCAGGCTGAACGACTTCACCCGTGCCTTCCACGAGGTCAATCTTCTGTAATGCTTCAACCGACTGAACAGGCGTGAAATTCGCTAACTTGGTGCCTTGTAACATATTTTCGTTCTCCTGGTTTATTGCTGTTGGATCTTCGAGTTGCGATTGCAAATCTTCTGTCGCCTGCTTGAGCTTTTGATCCTGCTGATACTGTACGTATACGGCTCCCAATGTTCCTACTGATGTTGCCAGGAACAGGATTGCCATAATTAATGCAAACGCGCGTTGATGCGTCCGAGCCATAGTTTCCCTCACTTATTGCTTATACCGTAGCAGTATAGCGCGCGGCGGGAGTTGATGCTAGCCGATCTGCACGGGCCGCGCAGGAAAACCGGCCTGACAGTCGTGTGCTATCCTGTCACGCAACCCGGGGGATACAAACGGAACCTTAGAAAGTTCAGACAGCTTTATCCAGGTTGGGATGTAAAGGTTTTGGCCTTTTTGAGATATCAGTGCTTCTTCACTGTCCGCCGCCAGCTGCGGCGCACCGGAAACGTATTGGCATAAGAACACATACTGTACGCCATACATGCTCCCGGCGTCTTCGATATACACCAGCCTAGGTTGGGTAATTTGCACGCCGGTTTCTTCGGCTAACTCGCGGTAAAGCGCTTGCTCCGGCGTCTCGCCCGGATCGATGCCGCCGCCGGGTAAGGTGTCGTATTCTGTTCCGAATTTGTTCCTATGGATAACCAGCAGTTCATCTCCGCGGATTATGATCGCTCGTACACACTTTCTCATGTCGCCAGTATAGCTCTTTTAGGGAGCGATGTCGTACTGTCGGAGTTTCTTCTTGGACTTTTCCGTATCCCCGCGCTGCAACGAAAGGAGCTGGGCGTATATACCGCCACTGACGGCCAGCTCTTGCGGCGTGCCTATCTCGTCTACGCGGCCGTGGCGTAACGTGATGATCTGATCGACATGCTGGATGGTGCTGAGTCGGTGGGCAATAATGATGGTCGTCCGGTTTTTCATCAAGCGTTCCAACGCCTCCTGCACCATTGCCTCACTCTTACTATCGAGGCTGCTGGTGGCTTCATCGAGAATAAGGATAGGAGCGTCTTTCAGTAGCGCCCTCGCTATTGCGATCCGCTGTTTCTGGCCGCCTGAAAGTTTGAGCCCCCGCTCTCCGATTTCCGTATCGTAGCCGCGTTCGAACTTCTGGATGAACTCATGGGCATTGGCAGCCCTGGCGGCGGCAATCACCTCCGCCTCTTTGGCGTCTGCCCTGGCATACGCAATATTTTCCTTAATCGTGCCTGAAAACAGTGCCGGCTCTTGGAAGACCACGCCAATTTGCTCACGCAAACTGGTTTGTGTTACGGCCTGGATGTCCTGCCCGTCGATGGTTATTGTGCCCTTGTCCGGCTCATACAGTCTCATCAGCAGGTTCGTTACTGTTGTCTTGCCCTCGCCGCTTTCGCCCACCAGGGCTACCCGACTGCCGGCTGCAACCTTAAAGCTGACCCCTTTAAGTACCGGTGTTTTTTTATCATATGCGAACTTTACGTTATCAAACCGTATCGTCCCATCATGCACCTGGAGTTTTTCTGCATCCGGCCTGTCGACGATATCGGGCTTCACGTCCATAATCTCAAAATAGTCCTTACTGTCAGATATGGCCCGCTGGGTGTTCTCAACCAGGAAACTAATGGTGAATATCGGTATTCGTATCTGCATGGCGTACAGTATCAGCGCCACGGCTTGTCCAGGCGTGAAATCACCCTGCACCGCCTGTATAAAAATCAGCAGATACACCCCTAAGAATATGAAGTTCAGCACCAGCCGCCGCTGGAAATCACGTACATGCCAGAAACGCGACTGCGGGCGGTTGATGTCGACCACTTCCTGCATATGCCTGCCAAAGAAGCGTCGTTCGCGGATCTCCTGTATAAAACTCTTCACGACCTTTACCTGGCCGATCGATTCCGCGAACCGTCCGCTGGCAATATCGGTATTGTCATTCTTTTCCTTCTGGTATTCACCCCAGCGCGCACTGCTCCGGAAGGTCATAAGAATATAGATTGGATATAGCGCAAACAGCAGCAGTGCAATTTGCCAGCTGTAGATTGCTACCACGATGAGCGCAAAGACCGTGCTGAAGATGAACTGCAGAAAGTTGTTGCTCATCATGTTCATGAAATTCGTAATCTGAACGATGGAACGGTTTAGCCGGTTAATGATTTTGCCGGACAGTTCGGTATCGAAATATCGCTGCGGCAGGCTCAGCAGGTGTTCGTAATAGCGGTTACTGAGGGTACGGTTGAGTTTGGCGGACATCTGGTCTCCCAGATAACCGCTGATGTTGCTGAAGATGTTACTAAAGAGATCCAGCAGGAACAGGCCGATCGCAATATAGACGACATAGCGGATACTGGCGTCTCCGCCTTTGCGGATTTCATCCACCGCCCATCCGCTCAGCAGTGGTTGCATGAGCGTCATCAGGCTCAAAAGTATCGTGAATATACTGATGACAATGTAATATCCCCACAATTCACGGGCGGATTTCAGGATCGCAAATATATGTTTCATCTTCTAAAGCTTAGTATGTCTTTCCGTATTCAACAAAAAATCTCCCGCAATCCATGAATTTCATGAACTCCGGGAGACAGACAGGTGTATATAGGGAAATCGAGTGGAGATGGCGGATGCCAAATCATCGAGATCTCTCCAGCCTTCTCCTGATGCTTAGCGCCTATCTGGCACTTCTATCTTGCCGGCACCCTTGCAAGTGGGACAGAGCTTGCCATCGTTGGTCATGTTCCATGATGAGTGGGTACGGCCCTTGCCTTTGCAAGTTGCGCACTCAACCTTCTTGCTCAACGAGCTCACCTCTTCCGTGTGGGATGGGATGGAGAAGCTTGTGGTGGAGAGAGGCTCGGGTCTTGTTGAGACGCGAACGGTATCGCCGAGAGGCCGCCCGGGGGTTGGGGGCGCGTCGGTTTGACCGGAGTCTTATGCGGCATGCGCACAGAGCTTCACCTCTCTCCACCGGATTGGGGAGATTGCCAAGGCTTGTGAAACCTTGATGTACGGACCTGGGGGTAGGTCACATACAGAGCGGCTGTTACCAGCTGACTGCTCAACATCTCCGCCATGTCTGGAGAATACACCTGTCTAATGTGCAATTTATCGAGTCACCTCAGATAAAGCCTGGCAATAATACACTTTTAACAGTAATAAGTCAATGCTAAAGCCGCTCAGCGCCCAATACATCACGGGCCTTGGCAGCAGCAGCGTCGAGCATAGCGTTCACTTCTTCCGCTACCAATGTTCGCTCATAACTCGTAATGGTATAGCGGAAGGCGAGCTGCTTGTGTGTGGCAGCAGGTTCTTTCTGGTAGATATCAAGCGGTTCAAGAGAACTTACGACGGAATCGTCCTGCCCGCCCAATAGTTCACCGGCGATAACAGAATACAGCTGGGCATAGCTAACTTCAGACGGCACTCGCAAGGAAATGTCCTGTGCAACTTTTGGATACCTGGACAGTGGCCGGTAACCCTGCTGCAAACCGTGCAAAAGAGGTAAAAATCGTATTTCAAAACCGGCAGTAAAAACCGGCAGCTTCAAAGCTTTACGGACGCCCCTGGTATATTCGCCTACGAATCCGACACATTGGCCGTTGAACCACACCGCTGCACTGCGGCTCGCATCGAATGGCTTCAGAAGCTGATCACCGGCATACTCGTCGCTTGTCGCTTTCAACTCCAGGCTGTCATGCATGAAACCCAAAGCCGCAAATAACTGCCGAAGATAGTGCTGGGCCTCAAAGTAGGCTGGCGAAACGGCTTTACTCTTGGCTATTGTGAATGACAGCAGTTGCTCTTCATGCGGGACTTTTGGCTCGTACAGGTCTGTCCGATCCTTACGGTGGGCTTTACCCAGCTCGAAAATTGCAAAAGACTCGTAACCGTTACGGATATTCCCATATACCTTCTCAAGCAGACTCGGCGTCAGGCTCAAACGGTAATATTGCAGATCAGGGCTAAGCGCGTTGCTAAGTTCGTAAGCCAACTCCTTGCTTTGTCCCGCCGCATCGAGCAGTTTGCCATGCACAAAACTGTACGTTAGAACCTCATTTGCGCCGGCCCGGCTCAGGGCCTCCCGGATAGACGTCTTGAGCGCCAGCTCGCGGTTTTTTGCTGGTGGCATCAGGTTACGTTTCGGCAATTCATGCCGCAGATGGTCAAAGCCGTACAAGCGCCCCACTTCTTCCACAATGTCTTCGGACCGTTCCAGATCCGTACGCCAGAATGGCGGTGTAACAGTGAGCGTTTCTGCCTCGGTTTGTACAAGCATTTCAACGTTACGGAGACGTACGGCCATTTCTTCGGCTGACAGCTGCAGGCCCAGCCGGTCGTTAATAAACCCGTTTGAGACAGTAATTGGTGGCGGAACCGGCAACTCAGGTGACTCGTCAAATACCTGGCTTGCCACGTGGGCACCGCTAACGTACTGCAGCGTCGCAACCGCTTCGTCCAACACACGTTCGTTCTGCAACGGGGGTTGCCCTTTATTGAAACGCGTCACGGCATCGGTGAACAGACCGTGCTTCATGCTGGTGCGGCGCACGTTATACATGTCAAAGCTGGCGCACTCTAGGATGATGTTCTTGGTGGATTCATTCACCTCCGTATCCGCTCCGCCCATGACACCGGCAATACCAATAGCTGCCCGGTCGGTCGCAATGACAACGGTGGGAGCGTCCACCTGTATGGTTTTGCCATTCAGCAGTTTCACGGTTTCCGCGGCCGCCGCCTGGCGGGCAACGAGCATTGGAACGTCGCCGCTGCGAGCAAGTACCTTATCGTAATCGTAAGCATGAAGCGGCTGGCCGGTCAGGATCATCAGGTAATTCGTCGCATCAACGATATTGTTTATCGGCCGCAAACCTAAACGGCTCAAATAGGTCTGGATAATAACGGGGCTCTTGCGCATCGTCACATCCGCCATCGCAACTGCCATGAAGCGCGCTACGAGCTCGGGCGCTTCATTACGCACTACCAGCGGCAGCCTGGTGGGCCCTGGCTTTATGCGTTCAAGCGGTTGTTGGTACCAGTCAGGGCTTGTGAACGGACGGTTGGTAATACCGGCAATCTCACGTGCCACGCCCAAAATACCGAAGCAATCAGGCCGATGCGTGAACATCTTGTTCTCAATGTCTATGACGTAATCGTTCAAGCCGTACACTTCGGCAAACGCTGAACCGGGCACAGCCGCCACGTCTATTTCCAAAATACCATCGTGGTCATCACTGATTGCAAGCTCACTGGCGCTGGCCAACATACCGTTGCTGACGTAACCGCGCAGCTCACGGGCCTCCAGGACAAACGGATCTTTGTCATACGTGGATGGAACAATCACGCCGGGCGGCAACCAGGCCACCAGCATGCCCTCGCGGACATTGGGGGCACCGCATACTACCTGCACATAGCCTTGCTCAGACCGCGCTACGTTCCGGACCGCCCCGTTGTCGTCTATCAGGCACAGGCTCAATTTGTCGGCATTCGGATGCTTCTCGCAGGTCACGACCCGGGCTACTACCACCCCTTGGTATTTCTTGCCGACGTCAATGACTTCTTCAACGGCTCCCAACTGTGAACCAATGCGCTCGACAAGCTGATCGACACTCATATCGATCTCAGTAAACTGCCTGATCCAGTTCAGACTTACTTTCATCGGAATTGCCTCAGGAACTCTAATCTGCCGGACTCAAAATGGCGGATGTCTTCTATATCGTGTTTCATCATAACAAGCCGGTCGATGCCGCCGCCCCATGCGAACCCGGTATAGACATTCGGGTCTATTCCGGCCAGGCTTAGCACGTTCGGATGGATCATGCCGCAGCCCAAGAGCTCAATCCAACCGCTTCGGGAACAAATGTTACAGCCTTGCTTGTCGCAGAACGGGCAACTGAGGGCAAACTCGAATGATGGTTCGGTGAACGGGAAATAAAACGGCTGCGTTTTAACTTCTAGTTCTTTCTGATAGTAGGCCTGCAAAAACGTTTTTAGCGTCGCAATCAGATTGCCGGCATGGATGCCCTTGTCAACGTACACGCCTTCAAGCTGGTAGAAAGTGTGCTCATGGCGAGCGTCGAGGTCTTCATTCCTGAACACCCGGCCCGGTATTACCACCCGGATCGCCTCGCCGGCTTCCAGGGAATCTTTGTATTGTTTAAGCACGCGGTGCTGCATCGTACTGGTATGGGCGGGTGCAATAAACCCGTCTTTTGTCATGAACGTATCGTAATCGTCACGGGCGGGGTGACCGGCAGGAAAATTAAGCGCCTCGAACATATGAAAGTCATCATCGATCTGCCGCGACTCGACCGCGCTAAATCCCATCCGGTAGAAAATATCCAGTACACTATCCAGCTCGGTCATAAGCGGGTGGCGGCTGCCGTGCTCGGCCGGCAGTAGCTTGGGCCGGTCACTCGCTGCCGCATTGGTGGCAAACGGAGCCGTCACGTCAATCGGCGGCAACTGCTCATCAGCGCCACTAGCTGTATTCACCATTGTTTCAAGTTCGGTCTTTAGCTGGTTAATCTGGCGGCCGAATTCACGGCGCTCTTCCGGCGGCAAAAGTTTCAGTTCTTCATACAGTGATTTCAGTTCGACTGATTTGAGGATATCGGTTTTGTTTTCAAGGGCGCCAAACCTGGTATGCAGCAGTTCGGCAGTTTCGGCAATTTTGGGATTGTCGTAATTCATTACCTTCAGTATATCAGAGGTGAGCATGAGCGCATTATTGACTTTTAATACGATTTATGCTATAATTAAAAGAGATACTATCAACTGATAGCATCGCACTTCGACAGAGTGGAGATATACATGCCGCCCGTACGACGCAAAGCCTACTGGGAATCAGTCAGAACCCTCCATCCTCCCCAGTTCGCATTCCTGCCCACCCGCGCTACGCGCACACTCTACAGGAGGCTAGTGAGGTGACCACGGAAACCAGGGTTGTAATCATAACTGTCTGCCTGACCCTACTGGCAATTATCGTCATCGGCATCTACCTGCTTTTGAGGTCCGAGATCAGGGATATGGCTGCACGCGAAAAGACACGGTTATCAGAGGAGGATAATACCTTCACCTAAACCGGCCTTCTGCGGCGGGGACAGGACATCCTGCTGAAGCATCAGCGCACACAGCTGAACTTCTTTCCCCGCCGCCCGCGGATACGGATATATAGTTGAGGTATTTTTGCTTCCTTTTATTCCCACCCGCTCTATCCACTCTGTCTTTTCACCAGAATGCTTCAGTCATGGAGTGTTGTGGCGAAAATTACATTTTATTGCTACGCCTTAGAGTGTAAGCTTAAGAAAAGTAGTTAATAAAATAAAAAGGAATCATTATGACGCTTGCACCAGCTGTTGAGAGTTTGGTCAGTAACCAACCGGAAAAGCTCAGTTTGTTGCGCGGGGATTACGTGCAAATTACACACCTTGGTATTTTGACAGTAGGCGAGGTGGTGGTCGTGCCGGAAGATGCCGACGGCAAGCAGAGCCACGGCGTGCCACATGCCCGGACCTACCACGTGCGTCCGGAAACGCAACCGACACGCATATTCATGGAGCACGAAGTTGATGCTTATAATTGCGAATTGATGCTGCCACGTATTCCCGTCCAACCTCATAGCTGATAGGTACCCACATCTGAGCGGATGCGCTACACTGGTCCTATGGCTAATTTTTCTTTTGACGTAGTAAGTGAATATGACAAGGCCGAGATGAATAACGTTTTCGACCAATCCAAGCGTGAGCTTGAGAACCGGTATGATTTCAAAGGCACACCGGCGGAAATCGACTGGATGGATGCGGACAAAAGCGGTTTCAAAATCATAGGCAGCGGTGACTGGCAGATCGATGCCATCCTGGATATTGTCCGTAAAAAACTAGCCGCCCGTAATCAGAGTCAAAAAGTCCTCGATACTTCAAAGGACCCGATTGTAGCGAATCTCAAGACCACTAAAGAAGTTCCGTTCAAGCAAGGGTTAGACCAGGAGAAGGCCAAGAAGATTACCGCCCTTTTGCGTGAACACTTCCCGAAAGTTAAAGCTCAGATTCAAGGTGATGCCGTGCGTGTCATGAGCAACAGTAAAGACGACCTGCAAGCCGTCATGCAGCTGCTTCGTCAGCAGGAATTCGACTTTCCTGTCAGCTTCGATAACTTCCGCTAAATGTCTTGTCGGTTTTCAGTCCCGGGCGCAGCCAACCTGCCTAATTCTTGCGTCAGCTCAGTGTATCGATCCGGCTGGCCGGCCGCCCACTCGAGCGCTTCCGTTGGCTGATAATATGCAGCGGGCTTGCCTTCAAGGATTGCTGGCGCACGCTGAATAAGCCCATGGCTCAGTAGATAACCGGATAAATGGCTGACTTTATTTCGGCTCGTTTCTAGCGCTTCCATAAGCACTGGCATACTCGGCCGCGGCAGATGCAGATACTGGGCCGCGAGCCGGTTTAACACAAGTCGTTTATCACGCAGTCTTTCCTCGAGCAGTATTGCAGCCTCGTTTTCGTATGTTTTGGGCTGTTCGGCCGATTCATGGCTGTCCTCACGCCTAGCCACTACCCACAAAATAGAAGCCAGGGTAACCGCACTACCAGCCGCAAGTGCTGCTTTACGTCTGCCAAAGAGATGTACGGAGTCGCGTTTTTGATCCATCCATTAAATAGTATCCTGCCGCCATGGAACTGTAAAACACATGCGTTATACTTACATTCATGGATGAACAGCCTGCCTCACTTTTCAATACTGCCAAAGCTGTTCTGGAGCTGAACGACACCGGTCAGTTTACAAAACCGGCCGCTGGCTTATATCCTCACCAATGGTTATGGGACAGCTGCTTCATAGCTATCGGTCTGCGTCATTATGATGTAGCCCGCGCCCAGACAGAAATAGTAAGCCTGCTAAGGGGCCAGTGGAGCAATGGCATGCTCCCGCATATGATATTCGCGGACGGCGACGAACATCGCCGGGATCGCAATATCTGGCGCAGCATGGTGAATCCCCATGCGCCCGACGACGTGGCTACGAGCGGCATTACCCAACCCCCCATGCTAGCCGAGGCTATCGTGCGGATCGGGGAACGCTTACCGGCAGATGAACGGCGGACATGGTATCAGGCAGTTTACCCTTCATTGCTTGCCTATCATGAATGGCTTTACGTTGATCGTGATCCGCATGGTGAAGGCCTGGTTTTGCAGATTCACCCTTATGAAACGGGCCTGGATAACACGCCGCCATGGATTCAGCAGCTCAATGAACATTCCCGCCCGTGGTGGGCAAGCCTGATGGAAAAGACGCATGCCGACTCACTGGTCAATTTGTTCCGGCGTGATATCCGGCATGTACCCGCCGGACAGCGTATGAGCAACATTGAAGCCCTGTTATATTACGATGTTATCCGCCGCCTGCGCCGCAAGGGCTACGATACGCAGGCAATTCTCTCACGATCATTATTTGCCGTCGAAGACCTGACCTATAACTCAATTTTTATCCGTGCGAACGATCACCTGCGCTCCATTGCCAAAGCCATTAAGCGTGAGCTGCCGGAACATATGGCCGAGAGCATTAAGAAATCCGAAACTGCTTTTGAACAACTATGGGATGCCTATGCCGGCCAATACTATTCACGTAATTTCGTAACGCACAAACTTATAAAAGAGCCCAGCATTGCCGCCCTTATGCCACTGTATTCCGGTTGTATTACCAAAGAACGGGCTGCTCAGCTGGTGAAATTGCTTGAGGACACGAAGGCGTTCGGTCCCGTCTATCCCATCCCCTCCGTACCGGTTGATTCCAACTGGTTCAATCCGTTCGGTTACTGGCAAGGCCCCACTTGGGTCAATACCAACTGGCTTATCATAGACGGCCTGCGCCGCTACGGATTCACTGATTATGCGGAGGCCCTCACTGAATCTACCGTAGAGATGGTTGAGAAATCGGGCTGTTACGAATACTTTAATCCTGAGACCGGGGAACCGGCCGGAGCGGCAAACTTTTCCTGGACCGCCGCTCTCACTATTGACCTGCTAAAGAGCTAAAGGTCCTCCCCGCTCACCGGGCGGTCGAGCAGGAGAGGTTCTACGCTTGGAGCCGAATCAGCAATTTTAACCACGTCTTTATCAATTTTTTTCAGTTCTTTGTGGGCGTTATTGAAATGATTGACGGTTGTTCCCAGGCTTCCGCCCAGTTTTTGCATGAACTGCTCATACGTTGCAATATGCCGGCCAAGTTCTCCGACGCGTATTTGAATATCCTTGGCCTGCTCTTCGATCTGAAGACTGCGGAGGCCCTGCAACACCGTCTGGAGATATGCCATAAAGCTCGTCGGGCTGACTATAATGACTTTCTTGTCGCGGAAAGCGTACTCTATGAGATCCCGCGCGCTCGTGCCGGCCGTTCCCACCTTGGCAACCAGCAAGTCGTAATAGATTGCCTCGGACGGTATGAACATAAACGCGAAATCCATCGTCCCCTCTTTAGGCCGGATATATTTGGACGTCTCGTCAATACGCCCTTTCAAGTCGGCCTTGAAGGCTTTGGCAAGGGCCACCCGTCGTTCCTTGTCATTCTCGTCTATAAGACGGTTGTAATTCTCAAGGCTGAACTTGGAATCTACGGGTAAGAAACGACCCTTGTCCAGCTTTACGATCGCATCCACGATCTCACCGTCCTTAAACTTATACTGCATTTCAAACCGGTCCGGCGGCAACACGTTCTCAAGCACCGACTGCAGATAATATTCACCCAACACGCCGCGCTGCTTAGGATTCTGCAGCACGTTCTGCAGCGTCTTGAGCTCCCCGGCAACGTCTACCACGCGCTTATTCGTTTCATCCAGTTTTGTCAGGCGTTCCGTCACGTCGGTAATGAGTTTGGAGCTTTCACTGAACTGCTTCATGATCGATTCACGCATCAGTTCCTGGTTCTTGTCCATCCGTTCGGTCAATTGTCGCTGGAAACCTTCCTTTAACTGGGCCACCGAATCATTGATTTGGGTCAGATCCTGTTTGAGCAGCAGGGCACTGCTCGTATCAGCCGGTTTATTGCCACGGGTCAGGATAACCAGCAGCAGAACTGCGTTTAAAACCCCCAAAATGATAACGGCTATAAGCATACGTCTATTCTAGCGCAGTTTTCACTCATGGCCATGGCCATCTTCATGATGGGCGTCTTCTGATTCTCCGTCATTTATATGTTCGGCATTAATCTGTGAGGATTCTGCGTCATGATTGTGATCCACATCAATATATCCGTGGGCAATTTCAATCACCACACCCACCAGAATTACCCCGAGCAACAACATAACCGGCTGCCAGTCCAGGAACTTGCCCTTGGCTGTACGTTGGTGGATCTCAGGGATGATATCGCTGGCGGCAATATAGAGCAAAAAGCCGGCACTCAGCCCCAGCAGTACGCCCACTGGTAACACCTGCGCACTGCCCAGCGTAAATGTAATTATGGCGGCAACTGTGGTCGCCAGTGCGCTTAAGATATTGACTAGCAAGACGTTGCGGCGGCGCATTCCCTTATGGAGCAGCAAGCCGAAATCGCCGATTTCCTGGGGTATCTCATGGGCCGCCACGGCAATTGTCGTCACGATACCGGTCGGGACACTCACCAGAAAAGCCGCGGCAATTGCTACGCCGTCCAAGAAATTATGGAAGATATCCCCTATGATCACCAGTGATTTAGAGGGGTCCGACCCATCTTCGTGTTCGTGATGGTGATGAAACCAGTGAAGGAACCGTTCCATAAAAAAGAATGCCAACAAGCCGATTAGCGCGGACAGTAAAACGGTTTCCGCCTCCGCCTGCTCCACGCCATCAGCTAACAGGTCCAGAAACACTGCGGCCAGCAGTGCGCCGGCCGCAAATGGTGTCGCGTACTTGGCGGTTGCATCTGCCAGTTTTTTACGGCTTAAAAGGATGACGCCGCCGATCAATGAGAACAATCCACCTATCAGTGAGAAGAAAATAACTGTTTGCAGATCTGCCATGGCTCTAGCTTATGACTGGGGTGTCAGTTTTGCAAATGTGTCGCAATACATGCTACATTTGCAACATGAATGATGCGCTGAATCACCTGCAATCCGTGCTTAAACAACATGGCCATAGCTTAACCCAGGCCAGAAAAGCTGTCTTCACTGCACTGCTGGACCAACCCCCGCAGACAATCACCCAGCTCATAGCCCGTGCGGGGGATAGGGCGGACCGCGCTAGCATTTATCGTACCGTCCAGCTGTTCGAGGAAATCGGGGTACTACAGCGGCTGCAGATAGGTTGGAAATATAAGCTTGAATTATCACATGAGTTTAGCGGCCATCACCATCACCTGACCTGCTTGCGCTGCCACCGTATCATTGAAATAGAAGAGGACGTCGAGCTTGAACAGCAGATCATGCGCCTTGCCCATGCGCACGACTTTGAGGCATCCGCCCACCAATTGGAACTGCGCGGCCTATGTGGCATGTGTAAAAACCTGAAATAAAAATGACCCCTGGGCGGACCAAGGGTCATGGGAAGCCTCACACTTCCATATTCAGCTTAGGACTTTTTAAAAAAAACCGCAAGTGCTTAGTCGGCTTTTTTAGCCTTAAATATTCTCTTTTGAAGGAACAGCAGATAGACTGACACCACAAAAACACCGACCGCAAAGCCTCCTACAATATCTAACAGGGTGTGCACTCCCAGATACATACGCGAGAAGGCCACCGCCGGTATCCAAACGAATGGCAACCACCGCCAGGCCCTTGGCAAATTGAGCGCCAACATCAGACTGAGCGTGGCGGCAATAGCCGTATGCCCAGAGGGAAACCCGAATCCCTGTACAAACAGCTCACGGGAAACTACGTCAGGCAATAATTCCAGTGGCCTTGGGCGTCCGACGAGCACCTTTGAGGCTTGAATGATCAGATATGTCAGTCCACCGGTTACCAGTAATTCCAACGCCAGGCGTCTCCGGAAGAAAGATGTCACGATTGTTAGTCCGAAGAAGAACCAGGTGCTTCCAAAAAAGGTCAGTAATAAGACGAGCATACGAAGCGTATCCGGCAGCACATAGATATACTGGAACAACAATATTTCCCAAGGTGGGAGCACGCGCGCCGAAGCGATATAAGCCGTAACGGCAAAGAGTAACACGGATCCAGTGGCAGCAAGCCGCAGGGCCTTTACCTGTTTTTCAGTGCTCATGGCTCAAGTATACGGGCCGGTGGCCGTGATACATAACGGTTGCCCGCTTCCAGGAAACGCCAGGGTTTCTCCACCGCTTTGGTGATCCCTATTCGCGTTGTCTGGATGATATGATCTGGTTCGTACACCCTCTCTAAATGCAACTGCCCTTCTCCAAGCCTGACTCCATTATGTGTCAGATTCATCCCCATTGCCTGCGCCAATTTTCCGGGGCCATTTGCAAGTTTACATTCATCCTCTAATCCGCGGCGCGCCCGCATTAGCTCCAGCCCCTCTACGGGCTGTAATGCCCTCAACAGCACTCCCTGGCCATCCCCCTCGCCACCGGTCACGATGTTCACGCAGTAATGCAGGCCATAGGTTAAATACACGTATATTCCAGCGGCCGGGCCGAACATGACCCGGTTACGTGCTCCTGGCCCGCGGAAGGTATGGCTAGCAGGGTCACCCATCATGTAGACTTCTGTTTCAACAATTACCCCTGCAGTCCGGCCTTCAGGAGAGTCATGGGTCAGCTTGCAACCAATAAGCGATTTAGCGGCGGGCAAAGCTTCAGACAAATCAATAACCATAGGTCTATTTTAGCCAATCTCGGTGCAAGCCGTATACTATAAAGGTGAAATTACCCTATCAGCGCATTGAAATTATCTATAATCCCAACAGTACGAGCGGTAATGCGAAAGCGCGAGCTCAGAAGCTCCATAAGACATTGAAGGCCGCAGGGGCGAAACATCTACAGCTTACCGCAACCGAATATGCCGGACACGCTGAAAAAATGGCTTACGACATAACTTGCTCCTACGAGCAGCCCCTGCTTATATCGGTCAGTGGTGATGGCGGTTATAACGAAGTAATAAACGGCGCTATACGGGCTATGGACGAACGCGAAAGCCGACGCCCGGTCTGTGCCATTCTGGCTGCGGGTAATGCCAATGATCACCGCCGAACCGTACGGCGCAAAGCCCTTGCTCATGCCATCCTGAATGACAAACCGGAAGCAATCGATATTCTTAGTTTAAGCGTGAAGCATCCGGTAAACGGCTTCAAACGCTACGCCCACTCGTATATTGGCTTCGGGCTGACCGGTACCATAGCCGACCAGCTCAACCGCGAACGCCTCAACCGGTTCCGTGAAGTCGCGATAGTCTTGCGTACCCTGCTTCGGTTCGACCATTTTACCCTGACCAGCGCTGATGGTAAGCATGAGGATCTCGACAGCATCGTGTTCGCCAAACTCCACCAGATGTCCAAGATATACAAGATGGGTGTGGCCACAAACCTGCATGACGGACTGTTCAGGGTGGTTGCAATCCCGCACCGTCATCGTTTCTGGTTCTTTGTCCGGGTAGTAGCGATTACCCTGTTCGGATTTAAAAATCCGCCGCTCAAAACCGAATATGTCTTTACGCTCGACAAGACGCAGTTTGCCCACTGCGACGGCGAAGTCGTCAAAGTACCCGGCACCTCTGAGGTACGTATTTTATGCGAACGGGGAAAAATGCTGACCTTACGTTAGCTCATTCATCTGCAACCGGGATAATCTAGCCCGTCGCACCCCCCTAAACGCCGCCCGTAGTACCCCGGCCGTATCTGGTGAACGTTTGGGTACATGCGCCAAAACCAATCGGTCCGTAACCGCCTTCCACTCCAGCTTTTCCGAACTGCGGGTCATATCCTGTAACCGGCGTGAGATGCGATCTTGTTCCCACTGTAATGCTTCTTGACTGCGATCATCAAGAAAAGCCGTTACTTCCAGTGCGCGTTTACCGGCGATGGTTGCAATTTCAGTAAACTGTACGTCACGGCCGTGCCGCAAGTCTGAATCGAGCACGATGTGCGTCGCTATGTCCTGCAGTACCAAACCGCCGATCTGATGAACCCTGGTAGGAGTATCCGTCTGCACTATCCGGGCGCGCACTTCAGAAGGGACCATAAACATACGGGCCCACGATGCATTAGTAGTATTCAGTGTTTCGGCCGCCATAGCGTAAGGCTGCTTCAGACTGCGCATGTCCAGAGTGCGCCATACCTCCAGACCTGCCTGATCTACCGTCAGAAGATTGAAGGGGGTGCCGCCGCCATATATTTCTGTCATGGGTAGGATTGAACTCCGCTATTAACAGTTTGTCAATTAGCCGTTAGCCGAAGGATCACGGCCAGAACGGTATCGAGTACCAGCAAGAAGCTTCCCTGTAGTACAATTGCGGCTCCAAAGCCCTGGGCTTTAAGGGAAGCCTTCTTTTTGCCCGCCCGGTACACCAGCAAACCAACCACCACATATATGAAGTCTAACAAAACATTAAATACTATGATTCTTATCTGATCGTTCTGATATTCACTGTCAGTTAACCTCGCCTGGTTTACGACCAGGGAGCGGAGGGCGAATCCCGCAATGAGAGCATTTATTGCACCCCATGCAAAGTTCATCCGCCAAAATGCCCGGTGGCGCGGGCGCTTGCTTCGGCAGTTTTTGAGTCCGAGTAACAAGTTTGCCACCCCCCAGCCCAGCAGTACTCCCATGCCACCAATACTTACCGTTTCGAAATTCATACAGGAATTGTAGCAAAATACACGGCAATCCGGGCGGCATGCTCTACAATACCCCTATGAAAAAGCTACAGCCATCGGTAATTTTGGGTGTGGTGGCCCATCCCGATGACATTGAATTCGGTATGGCCGGCAGCGTCGCTAAGTGGATCAGCCAGGGTGCTGAGGTATATTATTATGTCCTGACCAACGGCAACAAGGGTTCCGCAGATCGATCCATAAGCCCCGAAAAACTTCGTGACATCCGCCGCGATGAACAACGGGCCGCGGCTGCAATACTGGGCGTGAAAGAGGTATTTTTCAGCGATTACGATGATGGCACACTGGAAGTATCCATGGAGCTTAAACGCGAAATCGTACGCAAAATCCGCTCGCTCAAACCCCAGGTGCTCATAACGTTTGATCCGACCATGGCCTATGACGCCGAGAGCGGCTTCGTAAACCATCCTGACCACCGGGCAGCTGGCCAGGCAGCACTGGACGCGTTGTTTCCGCTGGCTCGTGACCACCTGAGCTTTCCCGAGCTCCTCCAGGACGAAAGCCTGGAGCCGCATAAGGTTGAAACCGCCTTGCTTATGAACTTCTGTGAGCATAATTATTTCGAAGATATAAGCGCCTTCATGGATATCAAGCTGGAAGCGCTCGCCGCCCACAGTAGCCAGATTCCTGACTGGCAGGCGGCCAAGGAGTTGGTGTGTTCAATGGGCAAAAAAGCCGGCGCTATGGCCGGCTGTGATTTTGCTGAAGCGTTCGTCCGGATTGACGTCCGCTAGTAGCGGCTGATAAATGTCAGCGCGTGACCAACACGTCCGGCACGTCCGGCACGTCCAATACGGTGGATATAATCGTCGTATGTGGTCGGTGTCGAGTAGTTGATGACGTGCGTGACATCGGAGACGTCAATACCACGGGCTGCTACGTCAGTCGCTACAAGAATTGAAATATTACTTTCCTTGAAGCGGCTTAATGCGCGCTGGCGGTGGCCCTGGGTCTTGCCGCCGTGAATGGCATCCGCCTTAAACCCACGGTCGATCAGCTCGTCACTAAGGCGTTCGACGTCGCGTTGCGTATCGTCAAAGACCAGCACTTTTTTCACTTCGTCCTGTATAAGAATATCGTGTAGCTTGGCAATCTTTTCATCAATTGAGCCGAACTGCACAACGTCCTGGTGGACGTTGTCGCTCGTGATACTTGTTTTGACAGAAACCATGACCGGCTCAACCATGAAGGTGTTTATCAGCTCTTCGATTTTCTTCTCAATAGTCGCAGAGAAAAACAGTGACTGGCGCTCCTTGGCAATCAGACTCAGAATATGGCGGATATCGGCAATGAAACCCATGTCAACCATACGGTCAACTTCGTCAAGCACCACGATGTTGAAGTCATCCAGGCGGAGCGTACCGCGTTCGGTGTGGTCCTTGATTCTTCCTGGCGTGCCAATGACGATTGACGGGTTAGAACGAAGCTGGCGCAATTGCGGGCTCATTGGCGAACCGCCGATCAGCATTGCTCCCATCAGACCGCTGCCCTTGGCAAAGGTCTTCAATTCTTCTTCAATCTGCAACGCCAGCTCACGGGTTGGAGCCATGATGAGCGCTTTGTTGGCCGAATCGGCCATTAAGCGGTGCAGCAGCGGAATACCAAAGGCGGCTGTCTTGCCGGTCCCGGTATTCGCCACCCCAATGACATCACGTCCTACGAGTGCGTGCGGGATTGCCTGGTCCTGGATTGGTGAAGGCGTCGTGAAACCCTTGGCGTCAATGTTTGATTTTATAAGGTCGTGTATTTCAAAATCACTGAACGAATGTGTAGCTTCGTAGATAATTTCTGCTACCGGCTTGGCTGCTTTGATGAATTTGCTTGGGTGAATGTTTTGTTTGACCCGGCGCTTAGAGCCGCCGGAACGTCCGCCGGAGCGGCTGAAGTTGTTGCCTGAAAAACTTGAACGGCTAGGACGCCGTGCCTTAAAACTTGAATATGGCATAAAAAAGAATCCTCTTTTCGCTTGATTAGTTATATATCGATTGTCTGAAATGATATCGAGTATATAACGACCACGAAACCCGGATTCATCTTAAACAATGGCTCAATTGTAGCATTATTTCTCTTGTGAGTCAATGGTAACCATTAGCCTGTGCGGGTTTTGGTCACCAGGCGGTCCATGATTCCATACAGTTCATGGCCATGCTTTTCCAGCGAATCAAAATAGAACCTGGCTAACACTTCGGCGTCATCGTAAGCCCGATGGCGCTTCTCCACCTTGTAGCCATGGCGTTCAATAACATGGCTTAAGGAATGCCGGCGTTCACCCGGATAGAGTGCCCGGCTCAGGCGCACCGTGCACATTCGATCCATGTTCCAGTCGCGCCCTAACCGCCGGTGCTCCTGTTTTATGAAGCCATAGTCAAAGCCGACGTTATGGGCAACGAACAGAGCCCCATCCAGAAACCGGTTTAGTTCGCTCTCGATTTTATCAAACGTCGGTGCGTCCGCTACCATCGCATCATCTATACCGGTAATGCCCGTGATAAACGGCGGTATAGGTTCCTCCGGATGGATCAGTTGAGAGTAGGTGGCGACAACCTTGTTGTCTTCCACCCGTAACGCGCCTACTTCAAGCACGCGGCAGCCGTATGCGCTCCCTCCGGTTGTCTCGATATCCAAAAATACCAATGGTCTGTGCATCAGCTCCATTATACCGCCTTGCTTATACTTGAAAGACTAATCGGATATACATGGACCGGTACTGACAGCTTGAGTGCGGCCTTGGGCCTGCTGTAAGGGTTGTACCACTTCCGCCGCCTTAATGGCATAGCCCATATCAGGATAAGTTACCGACTTGGCAAAGATCACACCGAATACCCGTCCGTCGGGTAACACTACCGGTCCACCTGAATTTCCTGATTCAACGTCAGATTGCAGCACATACACAGGCCTGGTCACGGTATCACGTCCATAGATATTGCGTCCTCGGGCCCGTATCTCTTCCAGAATATTCGCCGGCACCGGCTCCAAAGGTCCGCCGCCGGGATACCCTAGCGTTACCCCGGACGTGCCATTCTCGAGCGTCTGCGTTTCGAGCGGCAGTGGTTGTCCGGCTAAATTGCCGGCGCTCAGAATGGCCAGGTCAAGGTCGGGATCGAAGTGTACGACAGTCGATTCGCGGGTTCCGTTAATATCCACCACATTGGGATTGTCTATACCAGCCACCACATGTGCGTTCGTAACTATAAGATCGGTGCTCGCCACGAAGCCCGAACCGAACTTCAACCCACCGCAGCCCCGTCCCTCAATACGTACCGTAGAGTTGCCGGCAGCTTCAATGGCTTGGGCGATTTCAGCCGATGAAGGAGGGTTAACCGGCCCCACCGGCCGTGGCTCCGGGCCGATGAAGACTTGCGGAAAACCGTTCGGATTAATGAGTGTCGCAATTCTGGACAGCACGTCAGGCGCGGGCGGCAAGGACCGATTCATGCCTTGGATAATTGCGGAGTTTCGTATCAGCCGGTTAAGTTCCGGAAAGGGCGCACCACTCACAACAGCCGCTATCAGCCAGAAAGAAATGAACGTTACGAGCACGCTGAAGCCCGCGCCAAGTGCCGCATCAACGTCGTGCAATTTGAACCTTTCCAACTGCTTACGGAACGTGAATCCAATGGCCGTTCCAAGCTGGCTGAAAAGATATCCGCCCATCACTATCACCGCCAGAGCCATCAGCAGCTTGGTCAACGGTTCGTCAACCAGCCCGATGGCATATGGTGTCGCTGCCGCCCCGGCCAGTATTCCTATCCAGAACCCGATAAGTGATAACCCTCCCCGGGTAAAGCCATACCGTGCGGCTTTGACCGCGTTGGATGCGACAAATAGTAATATGAGAACGTCTAGTAAGTTCATTATCTGTAGTATCCTCTCAATTTACTGCAATTAAAATAAGTTTTTTCGCTCATTACGACTTTATTTCAAAAAGCATGGGCGGTATAATAGTACCTGCAATTATGTAATCGAAAGGAGGTAATCCATTGAAAAGTCCTAGATCTAACGGGCAGGCAATGTGTAATCGTTTGAGCGGAGGTAGCTCAGGCTTTTAGCCTCCTTTTTTGATAGGCCGTTCGCCTGCCTACGTAGGCCGAATACCTTAACCGCCCGTGCGATTTGCCGGGCGGTTTTCTTATTCCGTATGTATTTCAATATCATCAAAACCTTCCTCGAGACTGGGTGGGTTCGCTATAAGACGGGCATAAAGTTTATCCAGTACTTCGTTCGGCACTACCCTGCCGCGGCCGGCATTTCGTCGCTTACTTTCTTCCAGCGGCGGGTCAAACCAGATCGCCTGAATATGCTCAGCGCCTGCTTGGCGGCATAATTTAACTGTCTCCGCACGGTCGCGCCGCTTAGAAAGCGTACCGTCTATAACCACCCCGCCCTGCTTCAGCGCATCACGTGTGGCAGCGGCAGCAATTTGGGAAACTTCCGCTTCTCTTGTATGGTCAGCCGGGTCACCAGTCAGTTCCGCCCTGATGTCGTCGCGGTTCACATACCCGTAGCCCATCTGATTAGCCATTGGCTTGAGTATCGTTGATTTGCCGGAACCGGGAATTCCAATGCCAAGTATCGCCTGTTTCATTATTTAACGCGTAGGGAATTTAAAACTGCTTCTGCAATAGCATATTGGCCCCGAGCGGTCGGATGAAAAGGCGCAGTCTCACCTTGGCCTTGTATCCACGGCTCGGCCGTACAGAGTTCATGGCCACTAAAATCTACTGGCACATAACGCGCAAACGGATACTTTGATGCGGCGCTTTGGATTGCGGCGTTCATGGCATCGACCTGGCCGTTCAGCCAGTTTATTTCGTCTGAATTTATGGCTGTAGTCTGGCTCGCACATGCGAATGACAATGGGTTATAGTAGCCAGTCAACACGACGACTGGCGGCTGCTCGCCGCTGCGACGCTGGATATCAGCCAGCGCATACTCCAACTTCACGCGCATCGCAGCAATCAAGGTACGCGAAGCCGTATCGTCAAACCGCGTACCACATTCACTGCCAAAGCATTTTCGTATAAAATCTGCCCAGCGGACATCATTTGCCCCGGCTGTAATAGATACGACTGCGGGTACACCATACACATAGGCAGTATCCAGTTGAGCAGCGATGTTCGGCCCGTTAACTCTCTGCTTTGTTACCAAATCACCTGCCGTCGCGCCACTGCAGGCGCTATTGATATATGACCGCCCCAAGCCTGACGCTACCAATGCGGGGTAAGCCTGCGGCGAGATACGGCAGACCACATCATTATTCACGGGCTGTGCAGCCAAGGGCAGTCCCGCCCCGGCCGCCACTGAATCGCCCAATCCTACATACAGTCCGCTTTGCTGAGTATGAGGTAGTGAGGGGGCGGATTGGGTAGTTGGAGCAGGATGAGCCTGCTGGTCCTGTGGTTGCTGGGCGCTGTCACCTGAACGGTATTTACATTCACCTATCGAGCTGAAGTCAAAGTTCGCCCCAGCCCAGAGCCCGGACCATATCCTGTCCCGGGTCCGGCACTCCTCGCCCGCCTGGGCATGCACGCCAATGGGCATACCTAGTGCTACGGCAGCCGCGAATACTACCAGACCCAGCACCAACCTCTTTGTTTGCTCTCTCTTAATCTTTCTCATACAGGTTCTATTTTATAACCCTTGCCGTGTTTCGTGTATGAGATTCTTAGCCTTCAATAAAAATGCTACAGCTTTTTACTGCCTTAAGCTTTATACTGATCGATAATGGACGGGGATTTTCTAAAGACGGCAGTTGATGCACGTTCGCGCCAGCATAAGCGTGAACAAGTGTATCTATATACACTTACATTCTTGCTACTTGCCGGAACAGTAACAGGGTTGGCCATGCTCAGCAGCACGATGCACTACGACAACAAACAACCCGGCGCGACGTTGCCCCAGGTAATTGACGGCGATTATCCCCCAGGCCCGGTTTCCCTTGACCTTGCACAGCCGGAAGCTACCGCTAGCGCCTCGCCTGCCGCCTTACCTGCGGCCCAGCCTCCGGCTGCCAGCACAAAAGAACTCAACCAGCAGGTTGCAGAAATAGTTGATGCATTAGCCTTCAAGTCGCGGCGCGAATACGTACAGGACCTGCTGGCTATGTCGCAGAAGTTATTGAAGATCCAGGACATAATTGGCAAACTCCCCAGATCCCAAAGTCACGAACACGCAAACCTTAAACGCGAGCTACAGCAGCTCGACCGCGAAGCTGCCCGTTCCATGTCATCCCTCAAACTGCACCGTGGCGCCCAAACCCAAACTCACACTGACATCATGTCTACCATCGCGGTACAATCGGAGCAACAATACATGATCCACTATCAGGTACTTATGGATCTCAACGTGTTCAGCGGCACACTTAGTACAGACGAACAGCATATCCGAAGTGCCAAACAGGATCTCTCTCGTGCCAATGAACTCGGTATTGCTTCGTTTCGCCAGTCAGACGAGCTCTTCAAATAAAGTGCTGTAAGGGTAGGATTTTTCGCAGCTTTTTAAGCGGCATTTTAATATGCTGGTTTCGTATGAGCAACGCACACCGCCCAAGCTTAAAAATGATTTATCCAGAACGCGATCTTAAGCCCAGCAGCAAGATCTTATTTGTCCTTGGAATTATGTTACTACTTGCTTTCTTTATCCTGTATGTCGCTCGTTACGTGTAAAAAATGTGGATAATCTAACTGCATATCTGGCATTTACCCTGTAACTTAGAGGTGCTAACTAAGGAGGATGCATGGCTCAGTTCGAATTCCTGAACAAACCCGCGCCAAAACGATCGGATGATCATTCGGACAAAACCCGCATGGATGACCCAGCCAGTCAAACCGACGGTCGCACCAGCAAACAAAGCCCATAACCAACCCCCAATTGGAGCATTTTTGCTCCAATTTTTATTTCATAGGTTTTATATGCGAATTAAGGTATATTTCCTAGCATAATTTAACCCAAAAATACCTAAACGCTTATGTTTTATAGCTCCACAATAAACACCTTTAAAGTTGACATACTTCCAAAACCCTGTAACCTAGTTCCTTGTACCTGCAGTTTTAGCCAAAAATAGGGTACTGGAACATACAAACAAAGTTTCAATGTTTCAACTTAATTTTGTAACTTAGGAGACAATCTACATATGCGTAATACCGTCCTTACGGGCCTATTTGCGTGCGTAGTAATTGCTGCTGCCAGCAGCTCTACCGCCAGCGCCGAAGCGCTAGACTTATCAGTTAACAATAGCTATCAGAGTACTTCGCTCAAGGCCGAGCTCATCAAGTCGATTGAAGCTAAGAACGCTCCCAAGCAGGAAGAAAAGCCCGCCGAAGAGCAGCCAGTGGCTAAAGTCCACACTGTTGCCGAGGCCGAAAACCTCAGCAGCATCGCCCAACTGTATGAAGTCAGTTGGCAGCGTATTTACAACAAGAACGAGCAGCTTGCCCACCCGGATCAGCTGAAGGTTGGTGACCAGATTACCATACCGTTGCCTGATGAAGAATTGGCAGAACGCCCATTACCACAGCCGCCAGTCGTTGAACCGGTTGTCGCCGCAGCGCCTGTCGCTGCAGCCGCACCTAAGCCGGCAGCACCGACATATGTCAGCCGCGGATCATCCGCCGGTAACACCTATGTCGCAGGCTACTGTACGTGGTACGCCAAGAACATGCGTCCTGACCTGCCTAACAACCTCGGCCATGCCGCTACCTGGGTATCCCGGGCAGCCGCCCAGGGTTATGCAACCGGTAGCGCACCGCAAGCCGGAGCTATCGGCCAGCAAGGCAACCACGTTGTCTACGTCGAGCGCGTCAACGGCGACGGCACCGTTACCGTGAGCGAAATGAACTACAAGGGTCTCTACATCGTTAGTAGTCGTACAGTAGCAGCAAGCAACTTCATGTACATCTATTAATAATCAATAATTAATAGGTTATATATAATAAGTAATGACTGATAAACAGGAGTTCTTAGGAGCTCCTGTTTTTCTATACACTATATGCAATTTTCATGCTTCATCTATCATATGTAGTGCTTTGCTATAATTGCCTCATGAATTCTGATAACAAAAACAAAGAAGAATTACCTGGAGCTCTAACACCAACAGCACAGACCGACTCCTCAAACTCACCTTCATTACCGCAAGACGAGCTGAATACTGTACGTACATACCCAGCAGATGAAGTTGCTATAAAAGGCCCAGATCTATTTCAAAAAAAGCCTTTACCTTGGATAAAAATTGCCCTGATGGGCATTGGTTTTGTATTCGCCCTGTTAGCTGCCGCTTTATTTGTGTTGTTCAACGCCGCTTTCATTTTAGGGATACTCTACTTCGCAATATTTCTATTTCCTCTTTTAGCAATTGCGCTACTCATTATCGGCTTCAAGATTTCAACCGATCAGTTTTCTAAGTTTGGCGTCCGCTACCCTGCTACAAGCTCCATAATAGCCCTGAGCCTGCTCATCAGCCTTTCGGCGCTATACACTAAGTTCATACCAGCATCATTCTATATATTATTAACCGGACGTGATTACACTACTGCGGAAAAGATTCTACTGAATCCATTGACCACGCTCATAGCCATTTTGTTCATTGGTTCAATATCATTTGTAGGCGCAGTTTTTTTAACGAATAAAATAAAACTAGGCCGTTACTCCTTATTGCTAGTTCCACTTATATGCGTACCTGCCCTGTATTTCAGTCTTACGATACAGAGACCGGCTAGCGTACAGTTCCAGAAGCTAACAGAGCTCGAATGGGCACTACTGCCCAGCTATCTTCCGGCCGGGCTGAAAGATGGTGTTAGTGAAAAATGTGCTGATCAGACGGTATATTCAGCCGATCGTTCATACAATTGCTCTTACTATTTCAAGACATACCCTGGCTACCTCTCGCAAGAAACTCAGGCCGAATTCGCAAAGTTTGCGGAAGCTGAGAACAAGACCGACCTAACAAGGTATGCACCGTTGCCCTTCTTCGATGTCAGGGTCACAAAGGATGATCAAGTCCTAAATCCTTACAAAATAAAGAACGAGCAATGTGACTACAACGAACTTCGATCTCTCGCAGCGGCTTCGTTGGTATATCGGGATAAACTCATACGCGAAAATCCGCCGGATACTAAACGGTGCCTTACCGATACTACTCCAGGCGGACAAACTGTCGTGTACCACTCCTTTCTCAATGATAAAGAAGTCGTAGAAGTGCCGACCCAGTACTACTTTGAAAAAGACGGTAATCTTATATTCATAACAGTAGACACTAATTCACATATACCCAAGACGAGAGTGAAAGCTCTCTATTTAACAGACAAGAATTATAAAACCGAACTTTACAAATTTATAGACAGCTTTCATCCGGCAGCGCAGGGGCGTGAGTAATCTTACTGCTTCATATATCTGCATGACGTATGCTAAGTAAGCTTCATAAGCTAAGGAGGTTTAGTATGGCAAACTTTGACGATCTTAAGAACAAGGCGCAACAGAAGCTGAATGATCTTACCCAAAATGACAGCAACAATTCCGGGACCAATCAGCAGGACGAAGCTCACTACCAGCAGAAACGACAAAACAGCGAAAACTCAACACCTATGCCTTAGCTTAAGACGTAAGGTCATCAGACACGAGCCAATGCGGCTCCTGTTTTAAATTAGATTTAACTTACCAAGCAGTAAGGATATTAAAAGCAAAAGCAAGAAGAAAAAGACCACACATACCGTCTCCCAACCCTCGGCCGAGCGATACCATCCAAATCGTTTTATGAACTTCTCGGGGGATCTCAAATCCCCTCCTCTCACATTGTTGTAGCCATACTTATTCATATATGCACGTACTACTTTATTTTCGTACGTTTCAGCTTCTATCTTTGAAATCTCTCCCAACACTCTGCTGTCAATTATTTTTAAAGGTTTGTAGCGTTGCGTCCAGCTTGCACCACGCACACCATCCTTATGCTCCTGCATACGGATTTCGGGAGTTTTAGTGGTAATGCCAACGTAATACTTTCCTTGCTGCAGTTTCAACACATAGAGTGTGTACTGCATTTTTCGATTGATGGTATACTGTTTTTTATTTTGCATTTAGTCATATATTAACAGATTTAGTTTTGCCAGAACTATTTAGAGCATGCGTCCGGGAAATGGATTCGAGCTTTTTACTCTACGTCGCGCATTAGATTAATTTCGGATATTTAATCAGCGCAACGTTAGGCTCGCAAATTATTAGATAATCTAGTTATAAGGGAGTTTATCTTAGCTAAGCTGCTCTTTTAATACACTACGCCATTCTTCTATTAAATCCTGACTAGAAAAACTTTCTGACGTGAGGGTGATGATGCTTTTTTCTGGGGTTTTGGATTGGACGCTGGCTATGAGCTTGATGCCGCCTTCGAGTTCTGCGCGCCAGTAGCGCCATTTTTCAGTTTTGCTGATGCGCGGCTCGCCGATGATTCTCTGCCCGTTAATTTCCTGCAGGTTTGCAGCTACCCATTTATCAAACACTTCGTCCATAGTGCCGGGCACGGTCTTGCTGACCGAAACGCTGTATTTGCCGTCACTGCCCTGCCCGGGCTTGCGGCGGCCGATGTGCTGCTCGTATTTCACTACCAGCGCCTGTATCCACCAGCCATCTACTGTATGATCCTTAGCCGTTTGTACCACTATCTCACCATGCTTAAGATCTTGGGCATTGATGGAGCTGAAATACTCCAGCCACTCTTTCCAGGATTTGCCGGTGGCCTTTTCTATCGCCTCTTCGCTATGCGTTTTGTAGCCCATAGTTCCATGCTAACAGAAATACCTTGAATAACAGATACATTAGATTGGGCATATAGCTAATGTGGTGGTATAATACATCTCGGAATGAGGGTTCTCGCCCTCTTTTTATTTGGGAGAAAATATCATGCCGATTACCAGAAAATATGTTCTACGTCTGTCGCTGCTACCTATGTTTGTAGTGGGGGCTCTTGTAACACCTTCTGCCGTTGCTAATCAGCCTGAGTCTCAGGCTATGACCAGCGAGCGGCCAAAGCTCGCTCAAGTTGATGGTGCTGCACTCGTACAAAAGGTCAAAGTAACCGGACAGGCTCAGCGGATTGTCATCCCGACTGCCAATATAGACCTGCCTATCGTTGAGGGTATATATGATGCAGGCAAGCAGGATTGGACAGTATCTAAAACAGCGGCAAATTACGCCACCATTACCCCGGCTCTCAATAATATCGAAGGCAAAACGGTCATCTACGGACACGCTACGCAGCAAGTATTCGGACGAATCAAGGGACTAAAGCAGGGTGATGAAGTGACGGTACACGCTACCAACGGCCGGGCATTCAAATACACCGTAACGGAAGAGCGGAATGTCGTCCCGACGGACGTAAGTGTATTTAGCCAGCTGAGTGGCGAACCAGGGTTAGTGCTCATTACCTGCGACGGAGCATGGTCCGAGCAGCGCAAAATTATCTTCTTGCGCCTTGCTTCTACAAACTAGACCTGGATTTTCATACTATTATTCTAGGTCGATGCTTTCAGTGACGGGTGGAGCATAGCTGCGGAGAAAACTGATAGCCGGAGAAGGGCCTTGGTATTTATCCGCTAAGACTCCGAGGGAGCTTAGTGATACGCGCTCGACGGATACACCATTATGACCCGTATAGAGACGGCACGCCCCCTCTACGACAAACGGCGCGGTATAGTCTTGGCCGATTATCTGACCGATAAGGGCATTATTAATTCTTTGCAGCATGTTACGCCGGGTTGACGGCTTAATACCTGCCAGGGCTGCCTCACTTTCAAGTTGTTCCATATCTATAAAAGTTTCACCGCTGTCATGGGCAAGTTCAGAATCGTCTTTTAGGCCAGCTTGTATTGCCATCAGATCTATGGCTTTACCGAGTGTCCCGCTATACCGATGCCTATCCCATCCCATACTTCGCAGAAACTTTGCCAAACCGTCGATACTGATATCGCCGGGCTTGATTTTCAGTACCTCAAAGCCATAAATCTTGTCTGAAAAATCTCCTCTTGCGGCATACAGATCGAACGGCAACTCAATTGGTCGTTTATATTCCCCGCCTTGGGCTATCTTTTTTTTCAAAGCCTGCGGAGTAGTGTCAGTGTCAGGATGCGTATCAACAGGGACAGGGCCAAGGTGGAAGTAGCTATTGGAGAATTCCGCAACATAGCGAGCCTCGAACAGATTGTTCATGCCAGCATAGCAAGACGTATCAGTGACGGACGCGACCGCCCCAGCCTGAAGATGGCGCACAATATCATGCGCAAAAACAGCATATCGTTCAGACCCGAATATACGTTCAGACGCTTCATGCATGCTGGGCCATGATATCTCACGCTTATCCTGCGTGACGTCTTCCATACGCCAGTTAAATGCATGGACCATAGCCTGTAGGGCAACGCGCGCCTCCAAGCTGTGTCCTTCCGGAAGGGTTATTTCAAACCGTTTTTCGGCCTCTGGGCGCTCATGTGCCATGCTGCCATTATGCCACCACTAATAGCTCAAGCAAGCACGAGCATCTAAAAGGGCTGCTCAGTTGCAGCCCTTTTACTGATTCAGTTATGCCCGTCAAGAACTGGCTTCTTCGCCTGATTCGGTTGTTTGACGGTTCATTCCGGTGTCCTCCCGGTCCATTTCTTCATCTTGCGCGTATCCGGTATCTCCGGCGCGTTCATCGTCCATTGGTGCAAATCCTTGATCTTGTGCCATATATGCCTCCTTCTCTTAGGTTTGCTGTACTAGCGTACCAACGTGTAAGCGGGACTTCCGTGAGGTTTCTCATTGCACGCCTATGTTTTAGATGGCTTCCTCAAGTGGTGGTTTTCCTGGTGCATGACGTAAGTAACGAGCAATAGCAGCAGCACGTTTAATCCGAATCCCGGTAAAGCTGCGAATTCGAGGCGCGAAAAGGTGAAGAAATCGGTCAGCAGCAGATTGATAAGCGTGGCACGCCGGAAGAGCTCAAAGGCCTCAAGCCGCGAATTTTTCAGAACAAAGGCGCCTTTGATTGCCACCAAGGCAGCTATAAGTGATGAGAAAAACTCGCCGACGATGAGGAATTCTCCGTACTCGATATTGCCGCGGTATAGGTCTAGAACCTCATTTATATTCGTGGTGAAGCTGAAGATGACCGCAATGAAAAACAGCCCCGTCTGCGCAATGAAAAAGATACGGACGTAGCGGTTGGAGCGCTGCAGCGCCCAGAAGCGTTTGTACAGCTGATCAGCCCGGGCCAGCATACGCGCTACGATGTTTTTGGGGGGATCTGGCAGCGTCGGGATCTGATCAACCATGCGGCGGATGCGTTTGGTGACTTCGCTGTTTTGATCAGACTGGGCAAGCAAATCAAGTACGCGCTGCTTTTCTGAGCGGTCCATATCATGACTCAGCGCTTCTTCAAGCTGCACCAGGGCGTTTAACTGATACTCGCGTGAGCTTAATTTCGTGTTGCGGCTGATAAAGTTGAAGCTCAGATACAGCACGACGAAAATAGCATAGATGATGCCGACTGCCGGACGGAAAAAATAGTCGTTATCACTGGTAATGAATTTGCCAATCTCATCTATGAATATGCCGAATCCGATTCCGCCTAAAAATGCCGTCAGCCGCTGTGCGCCGCGGCCGATGAAAGACAATGCAATGGCGATGGCAATGAGCATGAGCAGACCGCCCCAGAGCATGTGGGCAATGTGGAAGGTCTCTCCTCCGACCCGCGGATAATCCGCTACATGCAAATAAAAGCGCACCAAGAGCAGGCTGGAAACTGCCGATACAAAAAATATTTCCAGTTGCTCGCGGGCATTGATATTACGGTATAGCGGTGGCATCAGTTTTTAGTATACTCCGCCCTGCCCTTCTCGAGCAGGTTGGCCAGAAAGCGACCGGACCAGAACGAAACGCCATGGACATCATTGACAGCATGGAAACTGATATGCGGATTGCGCTCGAACAGCTTTTTGACTTCTTTATTTGCCACGACCAGATCGAGGCGGCCATATATGATTTGGGTAGGTACAGTAATACCGCGTAAGTCATCGTATGCCCGCTGCCGCATGATGGTATTGCGCAGGCTGCGCTCGAAGGCATACCAGTTGTCCTGGGTAAGGCTGAAACCGGCCAACTTGGTAGCCATCAGACCCATGACCCGTATAGAACGCAGAACGAGTTTGGGACTGGCAGCGACCCTTTCGTACAGCCTGAAGTAACGATCTCGGTCTTTCATATGCCCGGCAAATTCCGGCAGATCGGCATACAACGGCGGCTCATACAGGACAAGCCGTTTAACAAGACGCGGTTGTGTAGCGGCAATGTGAGCCGCCACCAGACACCCCATAGAATGTCCGACTATCGTCACCGGCTCTGATAATTTCAAGCGCTCCAGGGATGCAAGCACGGAGCGGGAATGCGTATGGACATCGTAATCCGGCCAGTCCGGCTTTGGTGACACGCCGAAACCCAAGAGGTCAAAGGCGATAATCCGCCAATTGCGCTTCTGCAGCGGTTTGATGAGCGGACGCCAGGTCTGACTGGATGTAGCTAGACCATGCAGCAGTACGACCGGTTCGCCGCTGCCGGTATCAAAGACCTTGGTTAGCACGTACGGCCGGCGCAGCCAGCGGTGCCATATACGTTCACGTAATCCCACCGGTTAGCCTTCCAATAGTTTTTCTATGCGCTTTTCTATGGAGCCGGGATGTCGGCCGAAGGTTTTCGTGAGGTCCTTCGTGGTCTTGCCGGCGTTATAAAGATCTAGCAGTTTCGCATCATCCGCTTCCTTCCATGGGCGATAAGCATTAGGATATTCCTCACGCATTTTGGCCAGCTTATCCGCCCAGCTGGAAGCGCTTTTCTTTTGTGCCTGCGGCGGTTCATGCTCGCCGGCTTCTTCAGCCTGCTCCCAGGCGCTTATCACGGCGGCATACGTCAGCAGCGCCTGCTCACTCGCTCGGCGCAGCTCGATGTCGATCTGGCGCGCCAACGGACTGGTCCGCAGCGCCATGTTGTTCAGGCCATCGAGAATAAGGTTATTTATGCTTTTCACGCGCGATAACGCCACATACCCCATCCCCTCCACGAAGGCTTTAGACAAGTCTATTCGGGCGGCATCAAGGGTCATACCCTGGCTCTTATGCACCGTAATAGCCCAGGCCAGCCGGAGCGGCAGTTGCGTGAGACTGGCACGTTTCTTATCGCCGTCGCGCAGCTCCCAGGTGTCGGGCCGGATCGTGACCTCATTGCCGTTGCTGAGCACGACTATCGGATGGTCGGTATTCTTTTCGAAATCGATGACCGTACCCAAGCTGCCGTTAACAAACTTGCGGTCGGTACTGTTCTTGATAGTCATGACGCTTGCACCACGCTTCAGTTGCAGAACTTCCGAGGCGAGGCAGGACCGTTTTAGTGTTTCAACGTACTGTTTACCACCTGTCGTCTGCATATAATACTCGTGCGTTTCCTGGTCTATGGAATTCAGGTGTTGGTGGTTGATGGCATCAACGTCCACGTTCGTTGTGAGCAAGCGGGTACGAATAGTAAACGGGTCATCAACGGCCTGGGCACGGGACTGGAGCAGTTCAATTTGCGAACGCATTAGCACACCGCCCCGGATTCCGTTGAGGATATCGGCATATGCTTGGTCATCCGCCTGCCGGTACTGTTGTTGAAGATAGCAGACAGTGAAATCGGACTCACGCCAGGCGTTTGAGCCGACTATAAAGCTTCCCTGACGGCTATCGTTACGGTTAACGGGGGGTAACTGAAAGAAATCGCCGCACAACACAACCTGAATGCCACCAAAGGCAAAGTTATTGCCGCGCGCCTGGCGCAACGCGTGGTCGACCATATCCAGCCGGTAATCATGGAGCATACTGATTTCATCAATAATCAGAATATCGGAATTAACGATTAGATCCCGGCGTGATTTGCTTAAATAATCGTTGAACCGCTTTGGCAGCTCATCATGGACGCCGATTCCCGACCAGGCATGAATGGTATTGCCCCCTAAGTGCGTAGCAGCCAGCCCCGTCGTCGCGGTAACGGCCACCGCCTTGCCCTTGCGACGGGCACGTTTAATGAACTGGTTGAGCGTATACGTTTTCCCCGTACCGGCAGCCCCGGTAAGAAGCACGTTTGCCCCACTCTCAAGAATTGCCAATGCTTGTGCCTGCGTCATTACTACCAGTATACAGTGCGGAGGCACTATTCAGCCGGCATAAGCACAGTGTCGATTGAGTGGATGTACCCGTTCGCCGTACGCGTATCGGCCTCAATGAGGTTGGCGCCATTCACCTGGACGCGTCCACCAGCACTTTTGACACCAAGCGAATCACCCAAGACGGTTGGCAGCGTATCCACGCCGCTTAACCGCCGGGTGTCGTATGCCGCAGGGATAATGTGGTATGACAACACGCGCTGAAGCCTTTCAGGGTTACCCGCAAGTTCGTCTACCGCACCTTCCGGCAACTTTGCGAACGCTTCCTCGGTGGGGGCGAATACCGTGAACGCATTGCTTGCCAACAGGTCACGCATGCCCGCCATATCTACCAGACTGTTGAACGTGGCATAGTTTGATTCATTATTGAGGATAGAAATAATGCCCGGGTTTATAACCGGCAGATCTTCGGTGGCCTCAACCTTAGCCTGCTCTATGCTTTCGCGGGCGCTACTCATCGCCGAATTGATCGTTTCATTGGTTTCACGCTGCTTTTCTACGTAGACGCTCCCGCCGGTTGCTCCTGCTACGGCCACGGCTGCTGCTACTAAGATACCTACCAGACCTTGTTCGTTCTTGCGCATCACACACGCTCCTCACTAGATCATGTGTAGGTATGATGCATCCCTGCGGTGCTTTTTGCTGTGAAAATTCTTATTTATTCTCCAGTTTGTGGATACGGTCATGATCCAGGCCGTAATAATGGGCGATTTCATGCCATAACGTACGTTTTACCTGATCACGCAGGCTGTAGGCGTCGTGTGAAGACTCCAGAATCGGGTGCTTAAAAAGCGTAATCCTGTCCGGGAGGACCATCGTATAATTGTTTCCCCTGGCTGTCAGCGGTATGCCTTCGTACAGCCCGAACAGGGTTTCATTACAACGCAGCTTGAGCTTTTCCCGTTGTTCTTTCGAGGGCTTGTCTTCATAGGTAATGAGAACATTGCTTAACCGCTCAATATATTCCTGGGGCAACTCATCCATCGCCTGGGAAATCAGCTTATCAAACTGTTCGTCAGATACATCATGCATGGATATTATTTTACCTTCTTATATGTAATTTGCTGAAATGACGTACACTATAAACAACCCTATGAACAAAAAATTCATCGTCATATTACTACTTGTTCTCCTGGCCATATCCGCTTATTTTGCCATCGCGGCCGTACAACAAAACCGCGAGGATCCGCAGGAAAAGGTGGACGCTTTGCTACAGATCCAGCAGTAAGCCCTATTTCTGGCGCTTGCGTTTGCTTGGATCGAGCTCTCGCTTGCGCAAACGAAGTGACTTTGGCGTGACTTCAAGCAGTTCGTCGTTTTCAATGAAGTCAATACATTGCTCAAGGCTGAATATGGTCGGTGGTGTCAGCTGTACTACGCCGTCACTGGAGGATGACCGCATGTTCGTCAGTTGCTTGGCACGGCAGACGTTGATTTCCATGTCTTCCTGGCGCTTGTTAAGACCGATTATCTGGCCGGCGTAGACTTTTTCTGCAGCTGGAACGAAGACAATTCCCCGTTCTTCGGCAGATTGCAGTGAATAGGGTGTGGTGATACCGGTTTCATAGGCGATAAGCACGCCATTTCTGAGTTGCTGCAAGGCAGTGCCCAAGGGCTGGTAACCGATCATGAGACTGTTCATAATGATTGTACCTTTGGTGTTGGTCATAAGGATATTGCGCATACCAATAAGTGAACGAGTTGGCAGTTCATATATCAGCTTGGTTACGCCCTTAGGACTGGCAAACTGCTCCTTAAGGACGGCGCGGCGCGATCCAAGCTCCATTTGTACTGTTCCCACGTGTTCGGCCGGCACTTCAATGATGACCTCTTCGAGCGGTTCCATGATTTGGCCATCTTGTTCTTTCGTCACGACTTGCGGGCGGCCAACTTCGAACTCAAAGCCTTCACGGCGCATAGTTTCGATAAGTACGCTTAAGTGGAGTTCACCCCGGCCGGAAACCTTGAAGCCGATTCCTTCGTCCTCAACCCGTAGGCCGACGTTTGTTTCAAGTTCTTTTTGCAGCCGGTCGCCAATCTGACGGCTCGTTGAGAACTCGCCTTCCGT
>Ga0247718_1000002_pt1 | contig 107539 bp, 107 predicted proteins | sample 21E_DmetaG_FD_189045 | JGI IMG/M metagenome (GOLD analysis project Ga0247718, IMG submission 189045) | Soil microbial communities from hillslope of Landscape Evolution Observatory, University of Arizona, Oracle, AZ, United States - 2-1-E_D | ecosystem: Engineered > Artificial ecosystem >...
AGGTAAATCTGCAGGGTTGGCGCTTCTACCTCAAGCACCGGCAATGCTTCCGGATTTGCCGCGTCGGCTACGGTTTCACCGATCTGCGCGTCTGCGATACCGGTCAATTGCACGATATCCCCCGCCACTCCCCCAGGAACTTCGAATTTGCTGATACCGTGGCTCATAAACACCAGGTCAACTTTGGCTTTGGCAAATGTACCGTCTTTCTTGCACAGCGATACCTGATCACCTGCCTTGACGCTGCCACGGGTTATGCGGCCAATGGCGTATTTGCCTTTGAAATTATCCCAGGCAAGGGCTGTAACCAGCATTTGGAACGGTTTATCAAGCTCCACAGAGGGAGCCGGGATGTCACTGATGATGGCGCTGAATATAGGCTCAAGGTCAGCTTCCGCATCAGGTTTCTCCGGCGGATTGTTCCACGCCTTGCCGGCTCGTCCGATTGCATAATAGATAGGATAATGTAACTGATCTTCATGCACGGCCAATTCCAGGAAAAGGTCTGCCAGCTCATTCTCTACTTCACTGATGCGCGACCCAGGCTTATCGATCTTATTAATGATAACAATCGGTTTGAGCTCGGCAACCAAGGCCTTACCCAGTACGAATTTGGTCTGCGGCATCGGCCCTTCCTGCGCGTCAACGATAAGGATACAACCGTCGGCCATGTTCAGCGTGCGTTCAACCTCGCCTGAAAAGTCAGCGTGCCCGGGGGTGTCTATGATGTTAATACGGTAGTCACCGTGTTGTACGGCAGTCACCTTGGCTGTGATGGTAATACCGCGCTCACGCTCCTGGTCACCACTGTCCATAATGAGGTCTTGGCCCATTTCTGCCTGATTGTCGCGGAACGTCTGGGACTGCTTGAGCAGACCGTCCACAAGTGTGGTCTTGCCGTGGTCGACATGCGCGATAATCGCGATATTACGAATTTTAGTCGGATCTTGTTTGTTCATAGTGCACCTTATAGCCTTAACATTAAAAGAAGTGCTCCTTGGATGCACTGTCTACTTACTATAATTATAGCATAAGCTGTCTATTACTGCAATATACTTGGGCGTTTACTCACGTATACTGAATGGTATGCAACCACTCGCAGAACGTATGAGACCGATTAAGCTCACCGATATGGTTGGGCAGGAGCACCTGCTTAAAAAGGGTCAGATTATCAGTGAAATTATCGCCAGCAAGCAACCGGTCAGCCTCATCCTGTGGGGACCGCCTGGCAGTGGCAAAACCACCCTTGCCCGCATTATTGCAAGAGAGGTTGAGGCCGAATTCATAGAACTCAGCGCAGTTGCTTCAGGCAAAGCAGATGTCATGCGGGTAATTGAGTATGCCCAGGCTAACAGACGCCTGGCACAAAAGACCATCCTGTTCGTTGACGAGATTCACCGGTTTAACAAAGCTCAGCAGGACGCATTTCTGCCGCATGTTGAAAATGGCACCATAACCTTGATTGGCGCTACCACGGAGAATCCAAGCTTTGAAGTAATAACGCCATTATTGAGCCGCAGTCGCGTTATCGTACTGGAACCACTGAGTAAACAGGAGATTATGGAAATACTTACGCGGGCCCAACAAGAACTTGGCATCAGTGATAAGACACTACCTCCAGAAAGCATGGAACTGCTCGCTGAGCTTTCGGGTGGCGATGCGCGGGTGGCACTTGGCAACCTGGAACTGGCGCGGCAACTTGCTAAAAAGAGTATTACACCAAAGGTTGTGGAAATTGCCGCTCAAAAGCGTATACCCGGCTACGACAAGAACGGTGAACAGCACTACAACATAATCAGTGCGTTCATAAAGTCACTGCGTGGTAGCGATGCGAATGCCGCCTTGTACTACCTGGCGCGTATGTTGCAGGCGGGTGAAGATCCAAAGTTCTTAGCGCGCCGTATGGTTATATTCGCCAGCGAAGACGTCGGCATTGCCGCATCCCCTGCCCTCAACCTGGCTGTTGCCACGTTCCAGGCAGTAGAGCGTATCGGGATGCCGGAATGCCAGTACAATCTGTTTCACTGCGCCACAGTCCTGGCCAAGTGCAAGAAATCCAGAGCAGTCAGCGATGCCATGTATGCCGCCCAGGCCGCCGCCAGGCAGTACCCGGATGCGCCCGTCCCGCTCCACTTGCGCAACGCCCCGACCAAACTTATGAAGGATCTGGGCTATCAGCAAGGTTATGAATGGAAAGCAGATTTTAAACCTGGTGCAGGTTTTCTGCCTGATGAGGTGAGCGGGCTGGAACTGTTCGATTCTTAGTTATAGCCCCCGGACCGGCCGGCGAACTCCTTGCGTTTGGCGGCAGCCGGGTGCTCCACCTCCCATGGCAGGTCCGCTTTACCGAAATGGCCATATGCGCTAGTGGCCGAATAGAGCGGCCGGCGCAGTTGCAACGTATCAGTGATTCCCTTTACTGAGGTGTCAATAAGTCGATCTTTAAATGCATAAAGCTCCGCTTCCGAAACTTGGGAAGTCCCGAATGTTTCAATTGTCTGCATTAAAGGACGAGGCTGACCGATCACATATGCCAGTCCGACTTCACACTTACGAGCCAGTCCAGCCGCAACGATATTCTTGGCAATATAGCGGGCGGCATATGCACCGGAGCGATCTACTTTGCTGGGGTCTTTACCCGAGAAAGCGCCGCCACCGACTCTGGCATATCCGCCGTAGCCGTCTACCACGATTTTTCTGCCTGTCAGTCCTGCGTCAGAAGCCGGCCCTGGAATATGCCACAATCCAGTGCCATTGATAACGATATTCTGATCCGCGGGTAGATCGTAACCATGATTTGCAAGCACCGGGCTGATAATTTCTGCTATAGCCACAGCCCGCACAATTTCAGGGGTTGTTGCCTCATCATGAGCGACGGCTAAAACAATTTTCTCTACCCCAACAGGTGTATTATCCTGATATTTTATCGTCACCTGCGCTTTGCCATCAGGCCTTAAAAATCCAATGACTCCTTCTTCCCTAGCCACATCAATCAGTTTGGTCAAGGCATGGGCTAAGGTAATGGGCGCGGGCATGAGTTCTGCCGTTTCATCACATGCATAGCCGAACATCATACCTTGATCGCCGGCTCCTTCATGGTCTACGCCGAGAGCAATTTCCGGTGACTGTTCGTGGATGAAATTACTTATTGGCGACTCAGTAGAGAATTCCCAGGCCGGCTCAATATATCCTAAACGTTCTATCTCTGATTTTACGATTTGTTCATAGTTTATAGCTGCTGATGTCTTGACCTCGCCGAAGAGGCTGATTTGATTGGCGCCTACCACTACCTCAATACCAGTGCGCCCTGCCGGATCCTGGCGCAATATCTCATCAAGCAGCGCATCACTGATGGCATCGCATATTTTGTCAGGATGCCCCGCACAAACGGATTCGCTCGTGAAGTAAGTAAATTTTGACATAAAAATATCCTTTCTGCACTTGCACAGGAAAGGATTTGAGAAGTGACTGGACGCTACTCATATCTTTCCCGGCAATGCGGGCTAGATGAAGCACCTTTTCGGTTAATCCGCAGGTTGCTGGCAGGTCGTTGAGCTAGTTCTCTCGCTGCACTCTTTATATTTTTTGCGTCTTATACGCCTTGTCATAATAGCATGGAAATTCTGGCCGACAATATGAATGCTTATGGCTTGTAGGCGGATAATTGCTACGATGAAGTCATGGCAGTTTCACGCAAACGGTATGTAGTAGATGTAATCATCCTGTTTGCAGTATCCATCTTGGGAGTCGCGGGCGTACGTAACGCTCATGCCGTCGGCGACTGGGCCTTTTTCTTGCGCTATGATCCGCCGGCTGAAATCACAGCGCTTGCACACGATGCCGGTATGAGCGAGACAGGCAAAAGAAAGTTCATGCGTTTCTCCCCTGAGTTACTTACTGCCGATGAGTTACAGCAAGCTTGCGGGGATTTCGGCATCGGCTGCATAAAAAACCAGAATATCTACATACTCAAAGACACCACACCCGAACAGCGCAACAGGTCCGTAGTGACCGCCGGGCATGAGATGCTTCATGTAGCCTGGAGCCGATTAACGCAGGAAGAAAAGCAGGAGCTGATTTCTCATTTGAGCGAACAAATTACAACCCTTGAGGGCGACCCTGTATTAAATAGATTTTCCCGCTTCCAGGGGAATGAGTATTATAATGAGGCCCATTCTTATCTGGGCACTGAGGTTGACCGGTTATCACCTGCCCTGGAAGAGCATTACCGTCAGTTCTTTGATGACCGTCAAAAAATTGTCAGAGCGTTCAAAAACTCACCTGACTCAAGCAGATAGTAATCTTTTAAACTCCCCGTGGCAGGCCAAGCACCGCCATTGGCCGCTCACGCCAGGCATCTTCTTCTTTATATTTAAGGGTATAGATATGCAGCAGTATCCACCCTTCTTTCAGCAGTTTATTCACCTCTTCTCGGCCGGCACTCTCAAGGTTCTTACTCGTAAGCTCCGTGATACCGAGATCCCAGAGTTCAAGGCTCTTCTCGATATTTTGCGGTAATTCATCCTTTTCGGTTGCCATATAGCCTCCTGGATTTTTTTGTCCGATTTCAGTATAATCACCGAAGTTGTGTGAAAATAGTAGATAACTTGCACAGTAAATCAGTCAAAATTGTGAGAGGATTCACAATTTTGGGAGGAGAAGGCTTTGGAGGGTTACTAATTTTGCCGAGCAAACAGGTTTTGCGGGCACCCCCACTGGGTTCTGGCCCCAGGATCGGGACGAAGATTGCCTGTGACAATCGGCAAGTGAACTTTTCAGATTATTAGCTTGCTGATAGTATGAAAATTCCGGGGTCGTGGAACGTGGCTCGAATCCTGTTTAACAAATTCGAATGTATTTTTCCTGGCTAATCAGTGGGGATTGGCCAAGCGGTAAGGCACTGGGTTCTGGTCCCAGGATCGGGGGTTCGAATCCCTCATCCCCAGCCAGGAAAAATGCACTCGAACTCCTCCTGCGGCCACAAACTACCTTTCTTTTCCTCGCAGTTGGGTAAGCGCTTGTTTAACCTTAGCCGAGTGGTTTTCGTCAAGATATTTGAGAATAGCAAAGAGTACGACTGAAAGTCCCAGATATTGGAAGAGCTTTTCTATTCCCTGTATTGGCCCTTGGTTGATAAAAAAGTCGGTAACATCATTAGCTAACGAGTCCATAAGTATCTTACCCAGGACAAATACCAACCCCCCTGCTATCAGGATATAAATTGTTTTGTGCGGAAGATGCTTCCAACCCCAGTATGCAATCAGCCCGGCCGGCACCAGCAGGACCGGCAGGATCAACCACCAGGCGTTTATAAAGAACGAAGGAGCTTCATTAAGGTAGAAGGTGTTGTGTATGGTCTGCAGGGCAAATTCGTGCAAGGTTGCCACATCATCAATAGACAACAGAACCCCAAGAACCCCTATTGAGTACCAGACTTTACGGGCGGCCGGTTTGGTCTGCATATAGCCAGCCAGAAACCCGCTGATACCAACAGACAGGAACAGCATGTGGGAAAACCACTGAGGAACACTGCTTTCATCATTCATATCGAAACGATTCGCCAACTCAAAGAGAAAACCGTGCTTTTCATCGAAAACGACAATGCTTATGTACTTAAGGACTACATGAATTACAAAAAGCAGTAATGAAATACATATGAGTGCAAAAAGTACTCTTTTAGGTGTCAATCGAAAGCGGGCTGTATTTTTGTCCATTTGAAGAAGTATACCATGCACTTTTACCTACATTTGGCATAGTAGATTGTTAGAAAGCTAGCTTTTTAAAGTATGCCGTCATGTAACTATCTTGATAGAGCACTATTTATACTGTCCGGGTAAGGAGCTGTTGAGATGCGACATACGTCATTCCTACTGACATTTGAATGGACATCGGCCGATGAGTTCAAAGGCATTCAGTAATTCCATTGATCAGTTCAAATTCGAACTGTCCACAATAGCAGCACTTGGCATGATACTACTCTTTTTGCCTTACGGTTTTGCGATAGAATCCTACTTTTCAGCTAAGGGTAAACCTTCGAGTAGCCGGTTCGCGAGCACAACACTTACACCACAAACAACAGTACCGATGGACTCACCGGCAGCAACTCCTCCGCTTCCGCCAACTCAGGACACGGCAGTGTGGCCCATACACGGCAGGATCACGGCCGATTATGGTGTACCGCATGCCCCTTGGCAGAGATATCATTCGGGTATCGACATATCCAGTGGCAAGCGTAGCGGAGCGACCCCTATTGTTTCATTTAAAGCTGGCAAGGTTACACATGTTGGGCGCTCCACGCAGGGATACGGAAACCACGTGATTGTCGATCATGGCGGCGGCCTAACTTCGCTATATGCACACCTTTCCAGGATAACTGTCCAAATAGGACAGCAGATAGCACCGGGGGAACAGTTGGGTTTTGAGGGTTCAAGCGGAATGACAACCGGTCCTCATTTACATTTTGAAATACGGGTTGATGGCAAAGCCGTAAACCCGCGCAGCGTGTTAACTGGCAATCCTTAAATATGGACTGGCATTCGCTAAATAGTTAAATTTATTACAGAATAATTATATTGAAGGGACTACACTCGCGCTATAACCTAGGAGGTTACCGTGAAGGCGTTACTAACCGCGCTATCCATCATCGTATTCATGGCCGCGCACCACACCTTAAATACTGAGGCCCAGTCGCAAATCCCGCCATCCCCGCCGGAAACCCGTCTGACCAGCTTGATAGATGACATTGGCGTACCGCTCGATATACTTACCGCCGTCCAGGTAGAGTTTCAGGGGCATGCAGTGACCAAAGCCCAGCAGATCACAGTAAACGGACAGCCTGCCTATCAGCTGAGGGTAGACGCTGATGATATACCGGATGATTACGACAGTATCCTTTTAATCTTTGATGCCAACTGGAAGTTCATAGAAGAAAAGAAAACCCAGCCGCCACAACCGGTAGTCATAGAAAATCCGCAACCGGTTGCTCAAAATGAAAGAAAACCAACCGTAGAAAGGGATGACAAAAAAGAAGAAAAGAAAGACCAGAAACCTAAGCCCCCTGTCGGTGGCCGCGGCGGCGACTCACAGCCTCGGACGAATGAAGAGAACGACCAACCCGGGGATGATTCGCCTGCAGCAAATAAACCGCGGACAGACACAAGTGACTCCGATACCCCTGATCCAAACCAGTAGCAATACTACGACACGTCCTAATGACCTAGCTACTTATAAAGGTTTACTTCCACTGCTAAGCGGTAAAACAGGCACCAGCAATCCGGTTAAAGATCGTTTTGCCCTGCCGCCCATTAGCCGTTACTCTATAACCGTAAAGCTACCGGCTACGCCTGGGTCAAGGTGATCATGGAACTGATGGGTACCAAGTTCGTTCAATGTAACTGTTTTGCTGCGACCCTTACGGACCGCCAATTCAGACTCGCCACCATAGCTAGCATGCCGCGGGTGTGATCCGAACGTCATCTCACGAGACTTTTCGTCCTCGTTGATAAATGTAAGAGTGTCACATAAGCGGGCCTCAATGTATACCGGAGTCACGATGTCATTCTTAATGGTTACTTTATGGTTACTATGAACGCCTTGACAGGCGCCTGTTTTTTCACCGTTGATCTGATAGATGCCTTCTTTTTCGATTAGTTTCTTAGCTGCTTCAGCTGGCACCATATGGTGCAGATTATTCATAATGAAGACCGACCCTCCTACCACCACCAAAATGGTGGCAACTGTGCCGGCAAAGAAAAATATGTTGTACAGTGGTTTCGGGCCGCGACCTAAGTGCAGGAAAAAGAAGATTTGGATCAGCATCTGTATTACGGCAATTGCAAGGATGACTATCAGGAGCACAGAAGAACTGAGTGCCTTATTGACCACCAGATAGTACGGTATGGCCGTAAAGATTAACGATAGTATAAAGCCAACTACGTACGAGCGTGTCGCGCCATGATCACCCTTTGGCATGTTGTGCTCGGGCAGTTTGCTCATACAAATGCCCCCAGATAGACAATAGTAAAGATAAAGATCCAAACAATGTCCAAGAAGTGCCAGAAGAGGCTTAACAGTGCTAGCTTGCGAACCATATTGTTCGTAAGACCGCGCTTAACGACAAACCAGAGAGTAATTGCCATCCACAGCAAACCAAAAGTTATATGCAAACCGTGAGTACCAACAAGACTGAAGAATGCCGACAAAAACGCACTCGTCTGCCAGGTGTAGCCCTCGTGGATAATTTCCGCAAATTCTATCAGCTCCAGACTTAGGAACGCCAGTCCCAGTATGAACGTCGCGCCAAACCAACCGAGAACTTGCCGCTTATTGCCTTGGCGGGCAGCAATCATGCCCAGACCACAAGTAAAACTGCTCGTTAATAATAGGAGCGTTTCCTGTAGGGCAAGCGGCAGTCTGAACAGATCACGGCCTGCTGGGCCGCCGGCAGTGCTGTCTTTTAGAACCGCGTAGACGGCAAACAGTACAGCAAACATCAACAGGTCGGTCATCAAGTACACCCAAAATCCGAACATCACACGGTCATTGGCAGCTTCTTCATGGTCCATTTGCTTATGCGCTACCATGTACGCCACCGTCTATTTTTTATGACATCAAGTACCCACTTGATAACAGTAACTACGAATTCACGTAATCCCATATCTTCAGCATCCACCCTCCCGTGTGCGTAATGGGCATGGTTTTTCTTTTCTCTTGCCAGTTCTAATTTTTCTACCTCCGCGGCGGTTAGCGTATATTCAATATCCTCATCGAACGTACGGGCAATAACAAAGCCGATGATGGCGATTAACGATACGACTACAAGCCAGATTATTTCCCACACGAAGCCAAAGCCGACGAGAAAAGCAAATATTGAGATGTATATGCCCGAGCCGGTGTTTCTGGGCATACGTATATCCTCATAAACTGGTCTGCGTAAACCATGCTGTTTCATCTTCCAGAACGCATCACGGGATGAAACTTCCGGGATAACTGTAAAGTTATATGATGGCGGAGGTGAGGTCACTGCCCATTCAAGGGTACGCCCGTTCCAAGGGTCACCGGTACTGTCATGTAAGCGGCGTTTCTGCATGAAACTGGCAACAATCTGCACCAACTGCAATGCGACCCCAACCATAATGATTATTCCGCCCATCAAAGACATCACATAAAATGGCTGCCAACCAGTTGAAGAATCATAGTGGTCAAGCCTTCTTGTTGCCCCCATCAGTCCTAATATATACATCGGTACGAATGCCATCAGGAAGCCGACAATCCAGCTCCAGAACGCATACCGTCCAATGCGTTCATTCAAACGATACCCGCTTATTTTAGGGAACCAGTATGCCAAGCCGGCAAAAATACCGAACAGCACGCCACCAATGACATTAGAGTGGAAATGTGCAACCAGAAAGAGACTGTTGTGAAGCTGGAAATCAACTGGCGGTATTGCCAACAGCAAACCTGCGATGCCACCAATCGTAAAGATTGCCACAAAACCCAGGAACCATAGCATCGGGGTATCATATCGGATGCGTCCTTTATACATGGTCGCAATCCAGGAGAAGAATAGGACTGCCGTAGGTATCGCAATCACCATGGTCATGACGCCAAAGAATGCATTGACATTCGCACTTGCGCCCATGGTAAAGAAATGATGCAACCAAACAGAAAGGGCGAAGACCGAAACGCCAATCATACCTAAGACATTCGATGTGTAACTTGCGATAGATTTACGACTAAACGTGGAAACTATTTCAGAGAACGCGCCGAAGGCAGGCAACATTAATATGTAGACTTCCGGATGGCCCCACATCCAGATAAGGTTTGTATACATCATCGGGTTACCGCCACCAGAAGTAGTGAAGAAATGCATGCCTAAGTAGCGGTCAAAGAACATCAAGAAAAGAGTTGCTGTGAGCAGCGGAAAAACGGTTACTGCCATGAGCATGCTACATAGTGAACCCCATGTGAACAGTGGCATTTTCCAGAGAGTCATACCGGGAGCGCGCATCTTTAAAATTGTCATGATGAAGTTAATCGCAGCAAGCGTCGTACCAACGCCTGAAATCTGCAAGCTCCATATCCAGTAGTCGACACCGACGCCTGGACTGAATTCCTTGCCGGACAGCGGTGCAACTGCCAGCCAGCCGGTCGCAGCATATTCCCCGCCCAAGAGGAAAAACATATTGACCATAACAACGCCACCGACGTAGAGCCAAAAACCCAGTGTATTCAAGAACGGCGAAGCAAGATCACGGGCCCCGATCTGCAGTGGTACGATGTAGTTGATCAGCCCAAAAATAAAAGCCATCGCCACAAAGAACACCATAATATTCCCGTGCGCCGTAAAGACCTGCTGGAAATGATCGGCCGAGAGATAACCTTGTGATCCATCCACTGATATCGCCTGTTGGAGCCAGATCATAATGGCGTCTATACCGCCACGCACCAGCATAAAACCCCCGACAATAAAGTACATAATACCTATCTTTTTGGGGTCGACGGAAGTCAGCCATTCATTCCATAACCACTTCCAACGTTTCAAGCGCGTGATCAAAATAATCGTAGCGATCGTCGCCAAAATGAATGTTATGGAGCCAAGGATAGTAAACCACTCGTGGGGCAAAGCCTGTCCATCCAGTTTACCGAGAAGCAGTTCTTTCATTAGTGACCTGCCTCGTGATGTTCGATTTTATGTTTCTGTGAGCCGGTATATTTCATAAGTAATTTACTGTAGAGACCCGGATCTGCTGCTGAGTAAAGTACCTTCGGGTGATTTTCACTTGGCTTAAGAAGTTTATTGTATTCCGAGGCATCAAGCATGTCGGACGATGTCTTCATGTCCTGTACCCATCGATTAAAATCTTCCGTGGAGCTGGCTTGTACCGTGAATTTCATTCCAGCAAAGCCGGCACCATTTATTTCGGCCGTACTGCCCGGGTATTGGCCCGGCTCGCTAGCAACCAAATTCAGCGTATTAACGTGACCGGTCATAGCATAGAGCTGCCCGCCCAGATGAGGGACCCAGAATGAGCTCATTGATACTTCGTCAGCAGTCAATTCAAACTGGATTGATCTATCAACAGGGATATGAACGTAATTGACGGTAGCAATATTCTGCTCGGGGTAGATAAAGAGCCATTTCCAGCGCATAGCGACTACCTGGACGGTGAGAGGTGGCTTGCCGTCTGCGGCAATCGTTTTCTTTGGCTCAAGCCTTTGAGTTGCCGGCCACATGACCAATGCGAGCAAGATCATAAAGATAGTCGGCAAAACCCACATAGTCGCTACGGAAAACTTTCCGGTACGAGATACAGGATCATAGGGCGCATTTGTATTGGATTCTCGATATTTCCAGGCGAATGAATAAAGGACAAATAGGGTCGGAACGGCGATGGTCATAATCAGAAAAAAAGAAAAAAGCATCAACCATAACTGTTGATCAGCGATAACACCCTTCGGGTTAAGCAGCCTGACATCTACGCCGGCCAGGAGCATCAATATAGTCGTTCCGAGACCGGCCAAACCAGCAACCAGCAGTAATACTGGTCGTGTCCCCGAGCGCTTATTTTTGTGTTGTGTCATCCCCTAAGACTCACCATGCGTTAATTATAACCATTACCGTAACAATAACATAGGCCTATTGGCGGCATGAACACTTCATGATTCTACTGGCTTGCATCACTCTGAGACGGTTACCCGGGCTGAACTTTTCCTATATACTTATACGGTTACTTCATCTCCAAATGAGCACTACTAAAATGAACTCCATCCGTCGATATTACCGGCTCACAAAGCCAGGAATTATTCGGGGCAATGCCCTCACTGCCGCCGCCGGCTTCTTTCTTGCTTCAGGACGCAATGTCGATTTTATACTCCTTTTAGCGACGCTTACAGGACTGAGCCTAATTGTCGCGTCAGCTTGCGTGTTTAACAATTATCTCGACCGGGATATAGATAAGATGATGGGCCGTACCAAAAAACGGGCTCTCGTGACGAAAGAAATATCCGCTCAGGCCGCATTATCATACGGAGCCGTGCTCGGTACCATAGGAACCGTAATACTGCTGGTATATACTACGACGCCAGCGTTAATTGCCGCTCTCGTGGGCTTCCTAAGTTATGTGGCGATATATACGCCAATGAAACGCAAGACATCGCGTGCAACCGAGATCGGCAGCATACCGGGCGCGGTCCCGCCCGTTGTTGGTTACATGGCTGTTAGCGGCGCTTTTGATACGGCCGCCCTACTGCTTTTCTTATTACTGGTTTTCTGGCAAATTCCGCATTTTTATGCGATTGCTTTGTATCGAATCAAAGAATACGCGGCAGCCGGTATACCACTGCATCCGATCATACACGGCACCCGTAGAACGAAGAAAGTCGTCTTACTATACATAACCATCTACGCTGGTATATGCGTGGCGCTGGCGCTGAGAACAGATGCAGGGCTGTTCTTTGGTGTCCTTGCCACCGGATCGGCAGTTGCATGGCTGTTCGTGGCAAGTAGCGGTTACCGGGTGCTTTCGGATGAAAATTGGGGCAAGAAACTGTTTATAACCTCCCTGCCCGTTTTAAGCCTTGCCTGCCTTGGCCTTATTGTCGGGCCTTGGCTCCGTTAGGCATCCGCTCATGACGGATACTATCTACAAGTGAACTGATTATAAGGGCCGTCGGCACCGCCAAAAGAGCTCCGGCAAAGCCGAACAGTATCCCTCCGCTTATAAATGAAACGATGATAATGATCGGATGAAGTTTCACAGTCCTGCCGAGCAGGATAGGCGAAATAACATGGCTCTCGAGCTGCTGGATAATGACATAGACAATCGTAACGGCTAATGCTTTTTGCGGCGAGTCAAGCAAACCAAGCGCAATAGCAGGCACGGCAGCAGCAATCGGGCCAAAGGTCGGAATAATCTCTAAGATGGCTGCAACAATTGCCAGCACGCCCGCATACGGCAGACCAAGCGCCAGAGCTGCTGCATATGTCAGAAGGCCTACTACCAGACTCACGAGTAATTGCGCCACGAACCAGCGGCCTAACTTAAATTCAATCCTGGTAAAAATGTCTGCCGCTTGGCGACGATGGGCAGCCGGAACGTAAGTAATCGCCGTGGCTTTGATTGAGTCATACCCGTTGAGCCAGTACGCAACCAACACGGTAATGGTCAGAATTCCAAATATCAGTTGCGCCAGGACCGAGCCAACGTTTATGGCGAGATCCATATAATCATCAAACTGATCTAAAACAAAATCGCTCAGTGCACTGACGTTAACTAAGGACTGGTTAAGAAACGGCAGGCTTATAAGGATCTTCTCCAGGTCCTCTAAGAAGCCGGGAAACTGTGACACAAAAGACGGAACTACAAATATTCCAAATGCCGAAATCATTCCAACCAGCACAAGAAAAGGGATTATTATGGCAAAAATCGCCGGCAGCTTAAACCGTTTTAGCTTACGTACGAACGGCAGCAAGATGACTGTTAATATGAATGACGTCAGTACAATAAGCAGTAAGAATTTAAGCTTCCAAGCGACGAAGAGTCCGAGGATTATGATAAGTAATTTTATACTGTCAGAGAATTTCATCGCTACCTCCTCTGTTCAGTATACCTTTTTGAGACAGCCGCAAAAATCCTCCGTATACACACGGAGGGTTTTCGAGTATTTGATAGAGCTATATTTACCGGAAATGAATGAATACGAGCCCGCCCGTGGTAATACGCGCAGTGCTAAACCTGCCATCCCAAGCGGCGTTGTACTGACTGATTGTGATCGTACCGTCACCGTGCACGGCGTCAACATACATGACATGCCCGTAGTATCCGATATGACTGACGGCGACATCACCGACGCGCGGGTTACCATCTACCGGGATACCAGCGGCCCTGGCATTATCATCCCACTGATGGGCGTTACCGCGCCCTCCCCAGTAGGGCATATGTCGACCTGACGCCGCTACTGCCCAAGCCGTATACGAAACACACTGCCGCTTGTACATACCCCAAGGATCAACCATAGAGTTAGGGAACGGTGCATTAGCGTACGGGTAATTGTGGCCGTTTACACCGCCGACATTTGCCGGCCGGGGCACTGATGCAGGTGCCGCCGAACTGTTATTCGCGGCGGCGATCCGCCTGGCGGCTTCCTGTTGCTCACGTAACATTCTAGCGGTTTCTTCAGCCTGGCGTCGCTGCAAGTCAGATATCTTGGACTTGTTTGCTGCGATTTGTTGATCAAACTGCTGTTGCTCCGACCTGTTCAGCGCCAGAAGACGATCTGATTCCGCTTTCTCGGCCGCAATTTGGTTTTGCATCACCTGCTGGTCGACGACAATCTTCTCTATAAGCGTTTTCTGCTCTTCTTGCTCCTGCTTCAATTGCTTTATACGCTCAAGCGTGCGCTTAACTTTATGCTGCACAGAAATCCTGTATTGTTCCTTATCCACATACTCACTCATACTCTTGCTGGACGCAACTTCTTCTAGGGTAGACATTTCACCCTCAACGTACATACGCTTGATGTTCTGTCCAAGCGTCTGCCGTTGGTCAGCTATTTCTACTTCAGACTGTGCCACCTGCTCGGCCAGTCTCTGACTTTTTAAGTTATTTTCATTTATCTGCCCTTGCAGTGAACTTATGGAATTCTGCAGGTTGGTCACTTTCTCTGATAAAGTAGCCTCGCCCATTTCAAGAGTCTTTTGGGCTTCACTCGACCTGGCATTCTGATTGTTCAGTTCGTTGATTTGCTGCTGGTATGTACTGGCGGCCACAAGTGGAGTTATCGCCATAAAGACTGCCACCGCCATGGCCGCTGTGGTAAGAATAGTTTTTTTTGAAGTTTTTTGAGATTTGTTTGACTGCTTGAATGAAGCACCTATACGCATAAACCCCCATTCGGTTACGCTTAATTATTTGCTGCTGGTTACTCTATATTTTCAGATTTAAAAGTGTTTGATTGCGAGGATAATTGTAGGAATGCAACTTGCCAATCATACCAACCTCTAGCATTTTGGTCAAGATTCTTATACTTACAGCAGTTTTTCGAATGCGAGAAATGCGACATATAAAATAACAATTTTTTCATACAGTATTAAGCGTGAAAGAGTCATATTATGCCTAAAACAATCTTGATTACCGGGGCATCGGACGGCATAGGCGCCGCAAACGCCCGTTATCTCGCTGGCCCCGACATTAATTTGCTGCTCACTGCCCGTGACGAACATACACTGGAAAAGGTAGCGCATGACTGTCGAATGAGCGGGTCGGCCGTAATTATTTTCCCTGGCGACGTTGCATCAGCCGATGACATGGCCAGTTTACGCGCGATGGCAGTGAAAAGTTTTCAACGGATAGATGTTTGGATAAACATTGCTGGTATCGCGCAGGTTGGCCGCTTCATTGATATACCTCCGGCAGATTTTGAGCGGGTCATTGCTGTTAATCTTTTGGGCGTCGTGAATGGCTCACGGGAAGCACTGAAGCAATTTGAATTGCAAAAGAATGGCACGCTTATTAATGTGTCTTCCGTGCTGGGAATAATCGCTGATCCATATGAAAGCGCGTATGTTAGCAGCAAGTTTGCCGTACGGGGCTTTACGTCGTCAATTCGGCATGAATACCAACTTTCTCATCCTGACATACATATTTGCTGCGTACTGCCTTCATCGATAGCTACGAATATTTATGCCAAGGCCTCTAACTACAGTACTCGGGGTATCCGCCTCATTCCTCCCGTCTATAGCCCCCTGCTCGTAGCAAAACATATCCGTCAGCTGCTGGAGTGCCCACGATCGGAAGTTATTGTCGGCGGAGGCGGCAAGCTGCTCGCAGCAACGCTGCGTTTGTCTCCAAGTCTGGCAGATGTTATTTTCCGCCAATACGTAAAGGCCCTCCATTTCAAGAATAAGGCCACGGCTATAACTCAAGGCAACCTCTACCGCTCGGTTAAAACCGGCCGCACCCATACACGTGCCCTGCCTAACTGGTTTGATTCATCCATAGTCGTGCTGGCCTTACTGTGCATTTTTAAGATCTACGTGGCTAAAAGGAGGAACTATGATTGAGGCTGAAATACTTTTACGTGGTTCAACAGCCATAACGATGATCGTGTATGGTGTCCATCAGATACTGCGTCCGGTTAGCTGGTTTTCGTATGTGCCCGGATGGCTGGTAAAGATCCTGCCTATGAAACCTGAGACATTCATGAAAGAGCATGGGGTAGGGAATGCTCTGCTGGGCTTGTTGCTGTTGTTCAACGTACGTCCCGAGTTCACCTATTGGGTGGTGCTTGTATGGTGGCTCAGCATTCTTCCCTTCGCCTTTTATGAGGATTGGCGCAATGGAATGCGGGATATAGTGATTATAGCCGGAATCACTGCTTTGATTACTTTGACGTTGTAGGACGATTTTTAGCCCTCACTGTTCGCTTGAACCTACGCTCAGCGGCATCATCGGAAAACCGCGCAATTGGCCCATAGACTATGATCTCGCCCCTTTTGTTCGCCTTGTCATTCTTGGTAATAGCTTCGAGGGCAAAATCTTCTATCAGCCATTCTCGCCCAGGTGCGGTCTGGCCAACGGCCGTTATCCGCCAAAGCTCTTCGGCCAGCTCTTCCGTTTCACTGATTTCAAATTTCTGAACGACGGTTGTTGCTCCCATCGGTAAGCTTTTCAACGCTCGCTCCATGAGCCGCTTGCCCCGGTCAAGATCAGACACGAATACGTCTATCGCCAGATTTCGTACGCCCCTGGGAGTCACCCGGACACCCTGTATATGCTGATTATGCAGCCATATGATTTCACCGTTCAAGCTCCGCAGTTTCGTAGATCTTAACGTCACCGCCTCCACCACGCCCCCAAGTTTCAGGAATGGTTCCACAGCAATATGATCACCGACGTTATACCACCGTTCCGCAATCATGATTATCCCGTAAGTCAAATCCCTGAGCAGTGGGCCAACCGTTGCGCTGGCCAGAACTACGAATACGGCACTGGCACCAACCAGTGCAATCGGAGTCCCTGTCGGATTAAATGTCCGCCAGGCAAAATAAATAGCGGTAAAGAATATTAGCAGTTTTACGGCTGCCAGAATAACGCCAATGAATGTCTCAAGCCTGCGCCAATGCAGCAATTTATCGGTATCGGTCGCACTGTCCGCACGGTCGGCGACGAATTTGACCAGGCCGGGGATAATGCGCGCAATCAACTTATTCAGTATAAAAGCCGCCACCGAAGCAAACAGCAGAATGACAATCCACTTTCCATCCAGTATTCCTTCCCCAATTGCCTGTAACCATTCATCTAAACTCATATATCCCCATTCATTACGCAAACGAGGGAGGATTATAGGGATAAAGCCTGGTCAGTGCAAATCTGGTTCTAGCTTTGTAATTGATACGTTTAAAGATTATGATTATGGTAATGCACGTAGAGTTTTCGGGTATTCCGCCGTCTCAGCCTCCAGCCTCACTCAGTGAGCTGCATGGAGTGGTTTCACATGTGCATATGAGCACTTTCAGACAAGGCTTGTTCTTCCTGCCTGACAGTGATTTTCACACTGTAGAAACTGAGCAGGATCTGAAATCAAGCATGTATGACATATTGCGCTGGCTTGAAGTTAAACCCGCCCACCTGACGGTTTCATTCGGTCCTGTCACATCAATTAAGAGCGATAATGTCGCAACACAACTCTCTATAGATAAAAGGCTGGCGACTAATCCCTTTCGCACAACCGCCGTACTGACACATCTGGTCGGCCATTACGTGTTGAATGTGCGGGCCGGAATATATTTCGCCAACCAAATCTACGATGAAGCTGCCGTGACAGAATTTTTGGTATCTTCCGGTTTGGGACTGGTCCTTGCTAACGGTCTCACGGGGAATTACCCGGGACGACACGATCTCAACGAGCCAGTACTTATTAAATCCTTGGTAGCGTATACCAGGAAATGGCGCATAGATCCAGCTGCCTATGCCGGCTCTTTGGCTCCCTGGACCAAAAATATAGTACCCGCAGAACTGAAACCGCTGGCGCTCCATAGACACCGGGAGCCAGTCCATATTACGAATCATCTGCGCAATAAACGCCGTCAGGCTGTTTCCATGGCAGCTTTCTGCTCGCTCGTCTTCACTCTGGGAATCTGGGGAATAGTAAACCTTACGTCTTCTGACCCTCAGCCAAGTTATGCACCCCAAACAGCCGACATGCGTATGCTGGGCGACCAGCTATCGCGCTGTACACAGCCAAGTCATACCGCACCGCTAGCAGAGTTCACACCTTCTAGAGCTATCTGTACTGAACTTAGGTCATATTACGAATATAAGGCTAGCAGGGCATACGAGTTTTAGAAGTGCTGGCGTAAGTGGGACATACTGTATTCCCAACGGGCGTCGGTCTTCTTATGGGGATTGAAGATGTTGTCCGGGTCGAATATTTTCTTGACGTGCTTGAAATGTGCAATTGTCTTATGGGAATACATCTGGTGCAGCCATGGTCCACGACTCATACCATCATTATGCTCACCGCTGAGTGACCCCCCATACTTCACTACCAGTTGGTTCACTTCTTGCATACAAGGCGCCAGTTTGATGCGCTCCAGGGTGTCTTCTATTTTCATCAATGGAATCACATGGAAATTACCATCACCCATATGGCCGGCCACCGTAGCCAGGAGCTTATAGCGGTTCAGTATTTCTCTGAGTTCCGGCAGAAATTCCGGCAAATGCTCCGGCGGCACCACTAAGTCATCAATAAAGGGAGCAGTGTGCTTGTCGTGCACTTTCTTTCTGAGCAGATTAAAGCTTTCGCGGCGCATGATCCAGAACTTTTTAGCCTTGGCTTCAGTTTCATCTTCTTCGAATAAAGCCTTGTTGCCGAACGGTTTGAGGTCATGGTGCATCTGCTGTATCTTGGTTTTGACCTCTTCCGGGGTTTCTCCGTTGAACTCTATCAGCAGGACCATTTTAGGTACGCCACGGAACAGCATGAGAGCATCAGGAATCAGCTGAAGGCCAAGTTTTGCGAGGCCTGTCCAGCCAAGTGTCTGATGGAAATAATAAAACAGTTTGAAGCTAAGCATAAGAGTGTAATTATCAAAACCTTCAAAAGTCGCCGGCTTTCGCTTCAGTACGACATTAATAAGCTCCCCAAGGCTAGCGATATCGCGCAAGAAAACGACAAGCGTGCCGGAATGCTTCGGGGCTGGAACGAGCTTGAACTTTATGTCGGTTATGATTCCCAGCGTTCCTTGGGATCCGATTATCAGTTGGTTCAAATCAAATATGCCTGTCTCTCTGTCCCAGACATTCCACAGGTGATAACCGGTCGAATCTTTACTAACGTGCGGCTGCGCTGCCTTGATCTCATCATAATGACCGTCAACGAGTTCGAAAACCTGCTTATAGATTTTGCCTTCAAAATCATTTTGTTTCATTTTTGCAGTCAACTCTTTCTTGTTAAGCGGCCGGACGGTGTATTCATTGCCGTCCGAGAATATGACCTTCAGCTCGGTCACGAAACGCTCGGTCTTGCCGTGTTGGAGCGATTTTTCGCCACCTGAGTTGTTGGCCACCATGCCACCTATCGTGCACAGGTCCCTGGAAGCGGGATAGCTCGGCATAAGCGCGCCATGCTTCAACGTTTCCTTCTCGAAGTCCCTGTAGAAAACCCCGGGCTGGGCATGTGCGGCAGTTTCAGAAACAGCAAATATTTCGCGCATATGCCGGTTTATATCAAGAACAATTGATTCGCCTATCGATCCTCCGCTCATGTCAGTACCGGCTGAACGAGGTGTTATTGCCAGCTTATGCAGGTGACCACCACGCAGCTCATTGACCGCATTCACAATTAGTTTTATATCGTGGCTATCCGTGGGAGCAATCACAACCTCGGGCATGAGTTCGAACATACTGGCGTCGTGGCTGAAGTTCTCACGGGTTTGCGGGTCGGTTTCTATATCGCCTTTGAAGCCGGCTTCTTTAAGAGTATCTATAAGTGTTTTCATCTTGCTTAAGCTTACTTGAATTAACTGCCGGTCTGCAAGTATAGCGGCAACATAAGCGGTATGGTACTATTTATTCGAAACATGCAAACAAAATAAATACAGGAGAAAGTGTTGAGTAAATTCAGGGTCGTTGTGGTGGGAGGCGGTTTTGGCGGCGTCAAAACCGCTCTTGAGCTTGCCCATGACTCACGCTTCCACGTGACTCTCATCAGCGACCAAACTGACTTCCGGGTATACGGCACTCTCTATAGGGTAGCAACCGGCGGAAGCCGCAAAATCTCTAATATCCCTTTGACTGAAATATTCGAGAACAAGCCCGTCCATCTGATTCAGGACAAAGCGGTTAGTATTGATCGTGCAAGTCGCAGTATCAAAACGGCAGTCGGCCATATCGTTACATATGACGCCCTGGTGTTGTCTCTCGGGATGCAAACGAATTATTTCGGCATTCAAGGCCTCGCTGAATACTCATACGGCATCAAGAGCCTCGAGGATGCCGAGGAACTTAAGCAGCACCTGCACCAGCAGTTGGTTGACGATCATCGGCCCGACCTGAACTACGTGGTGGTCGGCGGCGGCCCGACCGGCGTGGAGCTGGCCGGGGCGCTGCCTGTTTACGTCGAGCACATCCTGCGGCAGCATGGCTTGAAAAAACGTAAAGTACATGTCGACCTGATAGAAGCCGCCCCGCGCCTTCTGCCAAGGGCACCGAAAGACCTATCGTATTCTGTTGCCAGACACCTGAAAAAAATTGGTGTCAAACTTTATCTGAATACCGTCGTACAAGCGCAAACAGCCGATGCCCTGATGGTCAACGACAAGCCTATCCGTAGCCATACGGTAATATGGACAGCGGGAGTCAGTAACAATTCTTTCTTTAAAGATAATGACTTCCAGCTCGCCCGCAACGGAAAAGTCAGGGTAGACCAGTTTCTGCAAAGCGAACCGGGCATTTATGTCATTGGCGACAATGCGGACACGCCTTACTCTGGCATGGCACAGACTGCGCTTCATGACGGTATGTACATTGCACACAACCTTCAGCGTCTTGCTGGCAAAATCGAGCCTAAGCCATACAGAGCCAAAAAGCCGATCTACGTATTCCCGGGCGGCCCGTATTACGCCGCTGTCCTATGGGGTGACATTAGAGTTTATGGGAAATTAGGCTGGTTACTGCGAAGATTCGCCGACCTCATTGCCTACAGTGACTATGAATCATGGGGCCATGCTACGCAGCGTTGGATGAAGGAATCGGCCGAGGAAGAGTCCTGTGCGATTTGTATTAGAGACTCAGGCTACCGTTACGGTGACTAGGTGTCCTTGGTTGGTCTCGGCCAGATGACCTTAGCTAACACACTCGTGTTTTCGACCTCTCCGAAGTGACGGCTATCCTTACTATCTTCCGGCGAATCTCCCACCACGAACAAGTTGTCGTTTTGTACCCTTTGGACTCTTTTAATTTTTTCTAATCCCCCATGCGTAAAAATCACGATATCGCCTGGCTTGATTTTGCGAAACATTCGCAATCCAATGACGAAAGTCTGGGGCGGCAATGTCGGCATCATACTGTAGCCTTTTATATGTCTTAAAAGGAATGGAAATTTAAGCCTGTTTGGTGCGCCCGAAGACATCATTAATCTCCGCAATACTACTCAACAATTTTTCCGCGTCAGCAGGATCGACTGAACGCTTGCACAGTCCGGCCTGCTTGGTTGTGTTCCAGATGAGATCGTGCAAATTCGGAAAACTTTCCAGATGTTCTGGTTTAAAGTAATCGGTCCATAAGATCCACAGGTGCTGTTTTACCAGGTCAGCACGTTGTTCTTTGATACCAAGCGCGCGAACCTTATCCATGTCGGATAGTTGATCGTACTTTTGCATTATTTTCAGGACGGATTCCGCTTCAATCCGCGCCTGGGCGGGATCATACACGCCACACGGCAAATCACAATGTGCATACACCGGCTTAAGTAGCTGTAACAGGAATTTCATGTGCGCTCCTTTATTTATGTATCTTTAGTATAAATGAGCCTAGGCCAAACCGGCGATGATTATCCGCGCTGTGACTGTCTCCAGGCAGCAATCTCCGCATGATGACCGTTCAGCAGCACTTCCGGAACCCGAACGCCGTTAAATACTTCCGGACGCGTGTATTGGGGATACTCGATAGAAATGTCGTCATCTTGAAACGATTCAATAGCGGCGGAAGATTCGCCGCCAAGTACTCCCGGCAATAGCCGCACAATCGCATCAATCATTATCATTGAAGGCAGTTCACCCCCAGTCACTACGTAATTGCCAATGCAATACTGTAGATCCGTATAAGCAACAATACGTTCATCATACCCTTCATACCGTGGGCAGATAAAAATATATCCGCCACCGTCTGCGGCGAGAGTTTTTGCTTCGGACTGCACAAACAACTTTCCGCGCGGCGTAGGCAGTATGACTTTGGCGGTCGGGTCGTTCTTTTTGGCGGTCTCTATGGCCGCTACGAGCGGTTCGGGTTTTAACAGCATGCCATCCCCTCCGCCGTACGGAGTATCATCCACCTGCTTTCGAGGCCCCAAGCCATAACTTCTCAAGTTGATGTATTCGAACTCCACTGCACCCTGTTCCTGTGCTTTCCAGAGCATGCTTGCATTCAGCACGCCTGGAAACATTTCCGGGAAAAGGGTTATGATCTGTATTTTCATTCTCATAATTGTAGTCCGCATCTTACGTAACTGCAAAAACAAATAGAGCCCGGTTACCCGGGCTCTATTTGTCACATAAAGCTCTCATCTTTATATTTTTTGATGACTCGCATGAGCTTTTCGTTTTTATTTTTATTTGCGTATGACTGTCGGTCGCAGCTGAAGATGTTTATGATTATACGTCGAGGTCGTCTAAATCTTCAAGTTCTTTACGCGTCTTACTTACAACGTCGTTGTGGTCATCTTTTGTCTCGGATGCTTGCGGCTGCTCGTCGTGTGAATCAGACTCATGGTTTCTTTGTCCAGGTTCTCCGGTATCAACGATTTTCAAATTATAACGCGCATCATTCTTTGTGCCCAATGCCCGAAGTAACGTCCGCAAACTTTGTGCCGTGGCGCCCCGCTTGCCGATGACCCGGCCAAGATCGTCCGCGTCAACGGTGAGTTCAAGTAGTACTCCCTTTTCGTCAATACGACGGTCAACGATCACGCCGTCAGGGTTGCTTACAAGTGACTTTACGATAAATTCAATGAACTGTTGGTCGATGGTACTCATGAAATTCTGCCTCCAATTACGGTATGTACACACTGATTATAGCAAGACGCTTGTGTACATAAAAAAAGAAACCTCGCTCAGAGATTTCCTTTTTTTTCAGGCCTGATACTAGGCTTCTGCCGGTTCTTCTACTGCTTCTTCGGTAGTTGCCGTCACTTCTTCGGCCGGCTGGTTTTTACGAAGCTTGTCGGAATTGCGAACAGTGCGGGTTTTGTTTTCTGTCAACTTAACCCATGCCGGAAGACTGATGCCTTCTTTCTGGAAGAGACGGGCTACACGGTCTGATGGCTGAGCTCCGTTACCCAAGTAAAAGGCAGCCTTATCCTTTTCAAGGGAAGCGACTTTCGTATGCGGGTCGTAGTGGCCCACCTGTGCGACCACGCGGCCGCTGGTTGGTGTCAGGCGCGAATCCTGCACGACCACACGGAACATGGCGTGACCTTTTCTACCGGTGCGTTGCATACGAATAGCTAGCATAATTGTTCTTCTCTTACTCTCTTTCCTCGTGTGTCCGAATTAAAGTCTCTTAAAGCAATTCTTGCCTATTTTACAGATAAGAGGGCCTAAAGTCAATTGTTTTGCTGGGCATAGGTACGTAAGGCGGCTTCCGCAGACGCAACCTGAGCGGCCTGTTTGCTTGGGCCGCTGCCCTGGCCTTTGAGTTCATTGTTTACGAATACGCCGACCGTGAAAGTTTTATCATGATCCGGCCCAGTCTCCTCCAGCACCTTGTAGAGCGGCGTAAAACCGTCGGTGCTCTGGACGATCTCTTGCAAATGCGACTTTGGGTCCATCCACGAACCGGTCCGTAGAATTTCTTCAAACGTCGTGAGCAGACTCTTATGGATAAAGGTCTTGGCGGCCCCGTAACCTTGGTCTATGTATACCGCGCCAATAACTGCTTCGTAACAGTTCGCTAGAATTTGGGCGCGGGCCCGAGGAGTTCCTCTTTTTTCACCGCGACTTAGTCGCAATAAAGGTTCAAATTCAAACCGGCTTGCAGCAGCTGAGATACTTTCCGTACGCACTAATGCGCTCCGCCAGTTCGTCAGTACCCCTTCTGGCTCGGAAAATTCAGCATACAGGTACTCGGTAACAACCAACTCCAACACTGCATCTCCCAAGAATTCAAGCCGTTCATTATGTTCCTTGGCTGTTTTGCGGTGTTCATTGACGTAGGAGCGGTGGGTAAATGCCGTAACCAGGATATCAAGATCGCCGAACTCAATGTTTAGCTTCTCTTTGGCAAATAGTATGTAAGGGTTTAAGTCTTGCATGTGAGGATTAAGCGTTCTGTCGTATCCTTTTCAGGGCTAATAGAATGATTTTGCCGATGTCTTCGTACTCAATCTTGTCCAGGGCTTCAGCAGATGGAAACCATTGTATGCCGTTCATCCATTCTTCAGGCTTCAGCTTATCGGTATCACCTAAGCCCTGTACCAGAAAAATCTCCGTGGTCATCAATACCAAACTCTGTTGCCGGCGATAACGGAAGTTGATCTTACCCAGCCAGTTCAAGACTTTCATCTCTTGTAAGCCGGTCTCCTCGCGGATCTCACGCTCAGCTGTTTGCTTGGATGATTCCCCTTCTTCAATATGGCCCTTAGGTATCGTCCAGCGGTTTTTCGCATCCTGTATAAGAAGTATTTCTACTTCCTGGGTTTTTTCATTTCTCCGATAAATAACGCCACCCGCCGTTGGCTCCCTCACAACCTCACTGATTGCTGGCCGGCGACGTGTAACGAATTTCTTAAAACCTTGAAGTGGTTTTGGTCGTTTCATGATTTTTCACTTTCTATAGCATCTTTCCCGTCTTTATTGCGAAGTACGGTACCGAGTACGCCGTTTATGAATTTGGAAGAATTATCTCCTCCAAAGCTTTTCGCAAGCTCGACGGCCTCATTGATAACCACTTTCGGTGGCACGTCCGTACCATACAAAAGTTCATAGGCGCCCATTCGCAGCACTATAAGATCCATACGGGCAATTTGATCGAGGGGCCATTCCGGTGCGATTGGCTGCAGAATTGCATCTAAATCCTGCTTCTTCTCTTCGACACCCTGTACCAAAGATTCAATAAAGGATCGGTCATCGATCATCGTGTCGTATCGACCGATATTTCGGCTTAATACGTCGGCCAGAACAACGTTCTGATCATTGCAGTCACGACGAAAATCCTGCTCATAGAGCGTCTGAAGTGCAATGATGCGACCGAGATGACGGTTCGATGCCATATTGTTAAATTCCTGATTAGTATTCTATACCAAAGGCTGGCTTATGCAGCCTTTTTGCCGCTTTCGCGACGCGTCGTATACGCCTTGATAGGCGATTTAGCATTGACCATACGGGCCAGCTTAACGACAAGATGACTCCGGCGAGTACCGGTTCGACGAGGACTGGTTCGCTTCTTGGGTTTTCCCATGCAGAAGACTCCTTCCGAGTTATTTAACTTATAAACTTATGCCTTACTGTAGCGTAAAAAGGGTCAGAACTCAAGTATGTATTGATTTATAAATATAATCATGTTATAATATAAATATATGGTCTTTAGCTTACAACGAAGCTAACCATTCTCTTCGGCACGTAAATAGTCTTACGGACCGTCTTGCCCTCAAGGTATCCTGCAACTCTCCCAGTGCTTGCGGCTGTTGCTATGATTTCCTCTTCGGTTGCCTCTGATGACACCTCAATCTCACCGCGCAGTTTACCGTTCACCTGCACTGCCAGTTTCAAGGTGTCGCTTTGCAAAAGAGATTCTTCCCACTCCGGCCAAAGTTCCAGATGCACAGACACGGAATCGTCAGTGACGGCGAGAGCATGCCATAACTCTTCACTGATGTGCGGGGCGAACGGTGCGAGGAGCTTCACAAGGTCTTGCAGCGCCGCCCTCCAGCTCACTGCCGCCTGCGCAAACCCGGCGCCTGCCCGTGCTTGCAACCGGTACAGCTCATTTACATATTCCATAAGCGCAGCGATAGCGGTATTAAAACCCAGCTGATGAATATCCCCGGTAACTTTCTTTATAGTTTTGCTGGAACTAGTCCGGATCTCTTTAGCGTACAATTCGTCGGCATCATGAGAAGGATAATTCTGCCCTTCAACATACTGGTTTACGAGCGTCCAAACCCGTTGCAAGAACCTGAATGATCCACCCATTCCTTCAACGCTCCAGTTGGCGGACTGATTCCATGGGCCTATAAACAACTCCATGACCCTGATTGAATCTGCCCCATACCCCTGGCTGATAATCTCATCGGGCGTAATGGTGTTTCCTTTGCTCTTACTCATTTTCTGTCCGTCAGGGGCAAGAATCATACCCTGATTCCTGAGCGTCTTGAACGGCTCGGTAAAATCTATGAGACCTTCGTCATGCATGACTTTCGTCCAGAAACGCGCATAGAGCAAGTGCATGACGGCATGCTCAGCACCACCGATGTAGTCATCGACCGGCAGCCAGTACGCCGCCTTTTGCTTATCAAATGCCTTTTCTGAATTCTTTGGATCTGCAAACCGCAAGAAGTACCACGAACTGCAAGCAAATCCGTCCATCGTATCAGTTTCACGTTCCGCAGGACCGTTACAGGTAGGACAGGTCGTTTGTACAAAATTGTCAACTCGTCCTAACGGGCTTCGACCATCGCCGCTTGGCTCAAATGAGTCCATGTCTGGCAGTACTACTGGTAGCTGGTCGTCAGGCACGGCCACGGCTCCGTCTTTAGGGCAGTGAATAATCGGAATTGGCGCTCCCCAGTAACGCTGCCGGCTAATCAGCCAGTCACGCATCTTATGATTGACTTTTTCGCGACCTTTACCATGGGCCAGAAGGTCCTGGACTATCTTTTCGCGGGCTTCGGAGGAAGCCATACCGTCGTATGCACCGGAGTTTACCATCACACCCTCACCGTGATAGCAAAGTGATCCGCTCAACGCTTCGTAAATAAGTTTGTGGCCTTCGTCATCCGCCGACGGCCCTGCCTGCTCGGCGGGTATCCACTTCAGGGTGAATTTATTCTTCTCGCCTTCATCAAGGTCCAAATCTGTCCGTTCATCGCTTTCAAGGTCAAACAGAAGACCCTTCATGCGTGCATAGTAGTTCTTATTTTTTACGTTCGAGAAATAGTAGCTGTGTACAGTGAACGGCAGTGTGGTTTTATGCGTGACATTGGTATAGCCGGTCTCTTCGGCAATTTCACGTATGGCAGATTCGACTATATCTTCACCTCCTTCCACCCCGCCCCCGATAAAAAGATGGCCGCCATAACGCTCTTTGCGTGGACCCCAATCAAGCATCAGGATCTTGCCATCGCGGGGGTTGCGGACGATTGCCACGATTGCGTCCTTTTCAATTTCATCGCCTTGTTTTTTTCCAGTCTCGGGCTCTATAACTTGCACTATGGGAAGTTTAAACTTGGCAGCAAATTCATAGTCCCGCTCATCATGCGCCGGGACTGCCATAATGGCGCCGGTCCCGTAACCACCTAAGACATAATCCGCCACCCAGACTGGCAGTTTTTCGCCATTGATAGGATTAATTGCGTAAGAACCGGTAAAAACACCTGTTTTTTCACGATTTGTTTCTTGTCGTTCTACATCAGATTTAGCCAGTGCGCCCTTTACATATACTGCGACAATATCGCGTTGCTCTCTAGTAACCATAGTGTCAAGCAACGGGTGCTCCGGCGCTACTACCATGAACGTAACACCAAAAAGAGTATCAGGCCGCGTGGTAAAAACAGTTACGTTAGCATCGCTGTTTTCTATTTTAAAATCAATTTCAGCTCCTTGCGAGCGGCCTATCCAGTTACGCTGCATAGACTTAATCGAATCCGTCCAGTTAACGTCATCCAAATCCTTGTCCAGACGGTCGGCATAGTCAGTTATCTTAAAGAACCATTGTTTTAAAGATTTTTTCTCCACTTCACTGCCACAGCGCCAGCACTTTCCAGCTTCCACCTGCTCATTGGCCAGTACTGTCTTATCAACGGGACACCACCACTGCAGGCTCTCCTGCTGATAGGCCAATCCCCGCCGATACAGCATCAAGAAGAACCACTGGGTCCACTTATAAAAGGCCGGGTCGGTACTGTCTATTTCCCTTGACCAGTCATGACTAAAACCCATTTGGGTGAGTTGCTGCTTGAACTTTGCGGTATTCTCATCGATCGCCTGCCGAGGGCTGATACCAGTTTTAATGGCGTAATTTTCGGCGGGTAGGCCAAATGCATCCCACCCCATCGGATGTAGAAGATTGTATCCCTGCATGCGATAAAACCGCGAGATGACATCGCCTATCGTATAGTTGCGGACATGCCCCACATGCATAGCGGCACCGCTCGGATACGGGAAAAACTCAAGTACGTACTTCTTGGGCTTATCACTACCGTCAACAGCCCGGTAGATATCCTGCTCTTCCCATGCTTTTTGCCATTTCGGCTCGATTTCTTTCGGATTGTATCTTTGCATGGTTCTGTTTCCTGATTAACTATCGATATGTATGTGGTGGAAAGCGGCTTGGGAGCATGAAGAAATTAGACTACAGCTAAGACATCATTGCAGTTATTTTACCATATGCCTATCTGTTTATAGCAGAGCTGATCAGCCTATCCAGCAATCTTTCAAATGGTATACCGGCTTTGGCCGCCTGCTGCGGTAATATGCTCGTACCGGTCATACCCGGTAAAGTGTTCGTTTCGATAATATATGGTATCCCGTCCGCATAAATGATGTCGGACCGGGAATAACCGGCGCACCCCAGTAAGCCGTGCGCCGCTAAGGCAGTCTCCTGAATCAGAGCGATGTCTTCTGGTGGCATGTCGGGCGGCGTTATTTCCAATGCACCTCCGACAGTATATTTAGCCTCGTAGTCAAAAAATTCTGCGTGATCAGGTATGAGCTCGGTGGGAGGAAGAGCGACGGGCGTGCCCATCGCATCTTCCAGAATGCCACATGATACTTCCCGGCCTGCTATAAATTGCTGGACCATCGCAACCTCGCCATGGTCAAAAGCCATGCTCAGAGCCGGGCCTATATCCTTACTGTTCTTCACGATACTTACGCCTATACTTGATCCTTCCTGGTCCGGTTTGATGACAACAGGGAGGCCAAACTGGCTTACTATTGACTCAACGGGCACCAGATCATTCGGCTCATATATCTCCCACTCCGGAACAATTAGGCCGCCCGTCCGGTATTTCCGGTTGCTCGCGCTTTTACTCATGGCCAGCCTGCTGGCATGTGAGCCGGATCCGGTGAACGGTATATTCCGTTCCTCCAGATACCTTTGCAGAACACCGTCTTCGCCAAATGTGCCGTGCAGCGCAAGCAGTGCAACATCGAATTCCTGCAGGCTATCTAATGCCTGCTCCAGACTTTGGGGGGTGGTGTTATCGAATAGCCAGGCCCCTTCCCTGGTAATATGTACCGGGACGACTTGGTACTTGTCTTTAGACAGATGATCGAGCATTGATGCACCCGTTTTCATGGATACTTCGTATTCAGCCGATGGCCCGCCCATGAGTAATGCAATGCGTTTTTTACTAGGCATTATTTTTTGGGGCAAAATTACGTCGTTTTTTATCCTGCCAAGCCGCTGTCTGCCGTACCAGGTGTACCGCATCTTCCGGTTTAGCCAAGAGTGCTTTGACTGCCTCTTCGGCATAGACATTATTCTGCGAACCCTTCGCAAGTATGAGGCTGCCAGGCGTAAGTACTTCCTTGATATACTCGGCCGCTTCTTGCGGGTTTGTAGCTCGTTGAACCCTGCAACCAGCCTTTGTCGCCGCTTCCGCCAGGAAAGTATTTGCCTCAGGGCCAAGCGTCACCACGAGCTCTAATTGTTTCGGGTCACAGTAAGCCCCTACTTCACGGTGGGCCTGCTCGGAATAGTGCCCCAGTTCATTCATGTTCCCCAGCAGGGCAATCTTGCGTGTGGCTTGCTGCGCATAGAGCGTATCAAGCGCGGACTTAACAGCATCCGGACTGGCATTGTATGTTTCGTCAATAATCTTCGAGTCTTCTATGGCATTCAGGACCATTCCTCTGCCCTTAACGGCTTTGACGGTGCTGAGTGCACTCTGTATCTCGTCATTCGTCATACCAAGGTGATAGGCCGTCGCGGCGGCGGCGGACATTGAATAGATAAGCGCTTTATTTGATTCACCGGATAGTCGGAGCTGCAATCCACCTTCTTTAGTAAGCGTATAACCACCTGCCTTATCCTGGGATAACTTAAAGTCGGCTGTGTCTGAAAATCCGAATGCCTGGTAGGCTCCTGTAAGGTCTTTCAGGTAGTGATTGTCACAAAGGTCAGCGTTCAGCAGGAGTGCGTCGCTGATGCCAGCAATAGCCAGTTCTTCCTTGGCAACCGCGTCCAGAGTTCCAAAATATTCCATATGCTCAGGCGTTATGGCGGTAAGCACGGCAATGTCGGCTTGAAGGTACTTTGAGAACTCTTCTATTTGGCCCGGTCCGTCCGTGCCTACTTCCACTACCACCAAATCATACGGATACCGCTTTCGTATCTGGGCTTCAATCTTGAGCAGTGTCTTGGCCCAAGCTAACGGGTTAAGCAGTGAAGGCTGCTCCAGGCCGAAAAATACCAGGGGCACGGTGCTGATATCATTATAGTTACCTTCCTGGAAGCGAACCCGGAATTTGGCTGCGAGGACTTGGGACACGGCAAATTTGGTACTAGTCTTACCAATGCTGCCAGCAACCGCCACAACTCTTATATCGTTCTTTGCACGCAGCCGCCGGACCTGCCATCCAAGGAGGCGGACCACAATGTTTTTTGCCATTTTTTTCATAGGTTCAAGTATACAGCAGTCGGGCCGGCGTTTTTGCCTCAGTCATACTACTCGCTGATTGCCCGAAGTCGCTCCTGCAGCTCCTCGACACTGATGTGGTTCTCGGGCGCTTCTATTTCAGGACGCCGAAGGTTATGGCCGGCAAATGTCGATGTTTCGTCCTGCATAGTCTGCCTCAGGACAACCAACTGCTTACTCAGGGTGTCTATGGTTACCCGTAGTCTGATCTGTGGTTGGTTACTGAAATCGCTTGGGTTTATGTCCTTCAACTCTTCGATACCGATATACGGAGCCAGCTCCTTCAGTGCGGCAGCGTATTGTTCGGGATTTACGCGAACGTCATACAGCAGGGCCGGCCTGCCGTTGTGGGTAGTCTTAATAGCGTTTGAAAAATTGACGTCATATACTTCACTTGCCCTGATTTTCTCCAACAGCATTGGACGCACGTCCTCAGGAACATACACAAACGGAATGAGCTCGAATGCGAACCGCTGGTACAATCTTCCTTCGCCATCCTGTTCCGTGATGTCCGCCCAGACATTTCTAAATGAAGAGATGTCCGGCTGCTCTGCGTTAGGTCTGGTTTCTACATAATCCTTAATCCTCACGAAGTCACTGGTGGTCGTGCCGATAAATTCCCTCACCTGGTACGGCTCGTCATTGTCTCCACTTCGGTAGAATTTTTCTACTCCGGTAGCTGCTTTGTCGGGGCTATTGGTAACAAAGAAGAACTGGTCGGGTTGATTCACGGTGGTATTTCTGGGAATAGAAGTTACGACGCTCCGGGTCGAAAGAGAGTTTTCAATTGCCCCCCAAAAGATCCTTTCGGGATTGTTACGGATATTAACCCACCAGAATGATGCGGCGTAAGCAAATATTGCAAGAGCCGCGATTGTTACTAACGACTGAAGTAGACGCCGGCTGGGTTTTAAACCAGGGAGGCGTGAGATAGGTAATTTCATTTCTCCATTATATCAATAAATCCTGAATGCTCGTCAAACCGCCGCTATTCAGGACGGGTTTTCGTGTATTTTACCAATTAAATAAGCCCACAGGTGTGAGCTTATTTAATTGGTGGAGATACAGGGACGCGCTTCGCTTGCACGGAACTCGCTTATCGGAACAAGCTCCTGTACGCTCATTCCTGTACAAACCCCTGCTGCGCAGGACGGGTTTTCGTATCTATGATTTAACCAAACTAAAAAACCTAGCTTTCACTAGGTTTTTTAGTTTGGTGGAGATACAGGGACTCAAACCCTGGACCTCGGCGCTGCCAGCGCCGCGCTCTAATCAACTGAGCTATATCCCCATGCTGGCTTGTTAAAACTTACGGGATCACTTTTCTTCTGCAGTTAATTCAAGCGCTACCGCTATTACTTATTTTTGCAGCAGGCTGCGTCAACTGAGCTATATCCCCTCGGAGGTCACCCATTACTTGAGGACTGTAATTTTAACCTCATGAGTATAGCATAAAAAACCACCGGTAAAACCGGTGGTCTCGTGCGCGCCCACCCTGCGGCGGGGATGTTCGTGTTTGTTTTTGTTTCAAACATGCGCCGCGATGCGCACGATCTACCATAAGCATAGTGTTTTATGAATTATTGTCAAGCGAGCCTGTTTCAAGCACTTTCAGGAACTCGTCTTCGTTCATCTGGCGCGTACCGTACTTCTGGGCTTTGCTCAGTTTGCTAGCCCCTACGTTTGCGCCAACCACCAAAACGTCGGTATCTTTACCAAGGCTTGATTGGAATGTTCCGCCAAGCTGGCGGATACGCTCAGCAGCCTGGTCCCTCCCCATGCTATTTAACGTACCGGTCACTACGAATTTTTTACCATTCAGCGGCCCGCTCGTTTCTTTAACCGGCTGCACTACCACACCCACCTGCTCAAACTTGTCAATTAACGCTGCATTAGATGGTTCAGCAAACCACTCTACCACTGCTTCCGCCACCACAGTGCCCACTCCGTCCACCGCACTCAGATCATCAATGGTCGCTTTTCTGATAGCATCCAGACTCTTGAAGCTGTTCGAAACGTCGATGGCGGTTTGCACTCCGACGTGTCTGATACCAAGCCCGTAGAGAAACCGATGCAACGGGGGGGTTTTCTTGTCCTGAATGGCATGTACCAGTTTTTTGGCCGATACTTCGGCAAAGCGATCAAGCTTTAGGATATCTTCTGGTGTAAGCGTGTATATATCCGCCGCGTCGCTGATGAGATTGTTCTGTAGCAGCGTAATGACATTCTTTTCACCCAAGCCCTCAATGTCCAGCGCTGTCTTACTGGCATAATGCTGGACCCGTTTCCAGGTACGTGAAGGACAACTATTATTAGGGCACCGCCACACGGCATCCGCTTCCTTGGCTTTCACCAGGACGGTAGCACAATCTGGGCATTCCCGGGGCATCTTAAACGGTTTTTCAGACCCGTCGCGAAGGCTTGTAAGCGCCTCGACAATTTCCGGAATAATATCCCCTGCCTTATGCACAACCACCGTATCGCCCACCCGGATATCCTTGCGTTTCACTTCCCCTTCGTTATGAAGCGTCGCCATCTGGACGGTACTGCCGGCAACTACGACCGGTTCAAGCATTGCGACAGGCGTGGCCGAGCCGGTACGCCCGATCGATATGAAGATATCCTTCACTTTGGTCGTCGACTGTTCGGCCGGATACTTGTAAGCAACTGCTGCGCGCGGCGCCTTCCCAACTACCCCCAACCGCTCGAACACCAATCGGTCATTGGCTTTTATCACGAGGCCGTCCGTATTAAACGGTAGTTCTTTTCTCTTTTCCTCCCACTTGTTAGCAATGCGCATCACATTTTCGGCGGTTGCACGAATAACTTCATACTGCTTGTTCACGATAAAACCAAGCGCGGAAAGCGTGTCGTAGGCAAACGTATTGCTCGGTACTTCTTTCGGATCATCCCGCTGGAGGTCATATGCCCTGAAGTGCAGTTTCCTGGCTGCTACGAGCTGAGGATCCAGCTGGCGCATCGTACCGGCAGCCAGATTGCGTGGGTTCGCAAACAGCGGCAGCCCTTTTGACGCCCGTTCTTCATTCAGGGCTTCAAAATCGGCCTTGTACATCACGATTTCGCCCCGCACTTCAGTTCGCCCCAATTCCATGCCCGCTATGGGCTTTAGGCGCAGTGGCACACTGTCAAGCGTCCTTACATTGGCCGTTACGTCCTCGCCCACAAAACCGTCGCCCCTCGTAATGCCAGCTTCCAACAGGCCGTCCCGATACACCAGCGCACAAGCCAAACCGTCCATTTTGATATCGGCGAACAGTACATTAACCGTATCTAATTTCCTGATTCTTTCCAGCCAGGCAGCCACTTCCCGCTCATCAAATACGTCATTCAGGCTGAGCATTCGGCGGCTGTGCTCAATCGTTTTAAAACCCGCAAGCGGCTTCCCGGCTATCCGTTGGGTAGGGGAATCTGGCGTGATCAAGTGCGGGAATGCTGCTTCAAGCTCAGAAAGTTCGTGCTTCAGGCTGTCGGCAGCCGCTTCGGACATGATTGACTGGTCGAGCACATGATACTGATACCGGTAATCGTTTATCAGCTCTCTCAGTTTCGCTATGCGCTCGGCAGCGGATTTTTCGGTCATAACAGCTCCCTGTACAACGCAAAGATATAACTATGTGACACCACGAGCGCCAGTAGACTAAAGGCAAAGAATACCCAGCTGGCAATCGCCGGGACCAAAACGATAACCGGGATAGTTACTGCAGCCGCCAGCAACAACAAAGCCAATGGCAGGAAAAGCAGCTTTCTTATTATTGCCCACCGGCGGTGTCTCACCAGCTCACGCGAAGATCTTAAGGCCTGCAACGGCCGCATGTTAGGCAGGGTTACGGCATAGAGAGCGAGCAGCGACGATGCCAGCATATACAGCGAAAGCAGGACAAGCAGGAATATAAGTACCCCCCAGATAGCTTGCTCCACGATTGTGGTTGCCAGACCGCCACCAATCACGAGGCTATAGAGAAAACTGCCAACGGCAAGCGGTATCAGCTGTAATGAAATCACCAATAGCACGAGGAGGAATGGAACGAGCGGATACTGGCTCTTATAGAACGCGTCACCATACCTGGCCTCTCTGCCCTCATAGGTCTGGCGAAGCGTCCATATGACGGCCAGGCTCATTATCACCAGGACTACCGACTGATAAACTCCCGCCGCATCCGAAACCGGCGTGCTGGCGTCGGCCATAAGGGCTCCGAAAACCGTCAGAGTCGTAATGGTCTTTGATTCGTTTTGCGCAAATAATTCACTCAAACTAGCTTGAAGCTCTCTTATGTCCAGACCACCGCCAAAGCCCCGCACCAGCACCAAAGACAGTAGGGCATAGGTAACTAATAAGCCGCCGAGTATTTTTTTATGGCGCCAGATATGCCGTACGCTGTTGCTGAATAACTTGAAGGCCGAGCGTACGGGTGGACCTTCATGTTTGATAGGCTTACTGAGCTTGAAAGATGCATACCTGGCTGGCTTGAGTTTCCTGCTGCCGGACTGTTTATTTGTGTGCGGGCGGCTGGCTTTCTTAGTAGCCCTAGTTGCCACCTTCTAGAGCCCCATTTTACGCAGTCTTGCCACGCGGCTTTCAATTGGCGGGTGCGTGCTGAACAGCGCGCCAATACCTTTGCCCCGGAGTGGATTTGCAAAAAACAAATGAGCAGTCGACGCGTTCTGGCGCCGCATCGTGCTGCCGTAACTACCAATCTTCTCAAGCGCACTTGCCAGTCCTTCAGGATACCTTGTGGCGAGCGCCCCGGTAGAATCGGCCAGGTATTCCCTTTGGCGGGAAATCGCCAGTTGTATGAGGCTAGCTACCAGTGGCGCTAAAATCGCCCCCGCTAAAGCAAATACGTAGAAAATCGGTGGCGTATCACGGTCGCCGCTGCGGAAGATCGTAGCGCGCAGCAGTATGTCGGCAATAATACTTATCACCGCCACCAGTGCGAATGCAATCAATGAAACGCGTATATCGTAGTTCTTCACATGGCCCAGCTCGTGCGCCATGACGCCTTCAAGTTCCGTATCTGACATCATGTCCATAAGTCCAGTAGTGGCGCAGACTACAGCATGCTGAGGGTTCCTGCCGGTCGCAAACGCATTCGGAGCCGGATCATCTATGATATAGACCTTTGGCATCGGCAGACCCTCGGTAATGCTCAGGTTTTCTACGATTCTATACAGTCGGGGGTTATCCCGCTTCTGTATCTCGCGCGCACCGTTCATCGCCAGGGCCATTTTACTTCCGGAATAATAAGTGATGAGAACGTAGATGGCTGCACCGATCAGCACGTACGGCGTGATCAGTGGCTGGCCGAGATACTGGCCCATGAACCATCCCATCGCCGTTACCAAGGCAATGAAGAACAGCATCAGAAATACGGTTTTACGCTTATTTGCAGCAATTTGCCCGTACATTTAGAAACTCCTTAGAATTTTACGTCGACCGGCTTGTCTACAGCGGCCCGGTCGGCTTCTTCAACTTCAAAGAACTCACGGTTCTTAAAGCCAAAGATACCTACAAAAAGGTTGATTGGAAAAGTCTGGACTTTGGTGTTGAGGTCGCGTACCGAACCGTTATAAAAGCGGCGTGCAGCCTGGATCTTGTCTTCGGTGTCTACCAGCTCATCCTGCAATGCCTTGAAGTTCTGATCAGCCTTCAAGTCCGGATAGTTCTCAGCTACGGCAAACAGGCTTTTCAGGGTCTGGCTAAAGGCATTCTCGGCTTGGGCGGTTTCCGCAACGCCTTGGGCGTTCAGTGCGTTTGAACGGGCTTCCGTCACACGCTGGAATACGCCGCTTTCATGGGCCGCGTAACCTTTTACGGTATTGATAAGGTTTGGTATCAGATCATATCGACGCTTTAACTGTACAGAAATATCACTCCAGGCTTCTTCGGTGCGAACGTTCAAGCGTACAAGCGAGTTGTAAATTACAATCAGGCCTATTACGAGGACTGCTGCGATGATTAGTATGATGATGGTTGGTGTCATGATGCCCCCTGTTATTGCACTACTTATTATAGCAAATAAAACTGTGCGATGGTATTGGTGCGCGGGGCGGGACTTGAACCCGCAAGCCTTTTGGGCACAGCATTTTAAGTGCTGCGTGTATACCTATTCCACCACCCGCGCAAGACACCAGAGGCTAACGACAATAATATCATTCCTTACATCTTTCGTTAAGGTAGCGTCTAAACATAGCCTGATATTGACATTTTGATATTTTTTTGGTATAATATATAGGTACACCCTCTCATCTTTGATTGGAGTTGTTGCACATGATCAACCAGCTGAAGCAGCTTGTGAGCTTGCTCACGATTGTCTCCGCCATGGTCTTCGTGACCGCCCTGCCCGCCTCGGCACACGCCACCGCCGTCACCTCGTCGTGCTCATCAGTCGTTCTGAAGGTCGGCATGCGTGACGCCTGTGTGCGTACCGCCCAAGACATGCTGTCCAAGAACGACTTCATGTCCCGCCGCAACGTCACCGGGTACTTCGGTTCCATCACCAGGACGGCTGTTCAGGCCTACCAGGCACGGAACGGCATCCCTACTACCGGGAACATTGGTCCACTGACCTGGAAGTCTCTCCTCTCCGGCAGCACCCAGAGCACCAAGCTCGACCCACGCTGCCTGAAGGAGAAGAAGACACTCTGCATCAGCAAGAAGGACCGAACCGTCCACTACGTCGTCAACGGCACCTCTCAGCTGCGGCTGGATGCCCGCTTCGGCGATGCACGTGGACCTGGGTTCAAAACCTGCGAAGGATCATTCCGCGTCAGCTGGAAGAGCCGCGACCACAAGTCCCGGACCTACAACAACGCGCCCATGCCCTTCGCACTGTTCTTCTGCGGTGGTCAAGCAGTCCACTATTCGCCCGAGTTTGCCCGTGACGGCTACCGCGGTGCAAGCCACGGCTGCGTCAACACGCGCGATCGTGACCGGATGGCCTGGCTGTTCGATCAAGTTCCTGTCGGAACGCTCGTCGTCGTGTCCTAGCAACAACACACATCAAATCAAAGGAGGTGGTACGAACCCGCTGTCATCTTTTTAGATGAATATTTACAGCGGGTTTTTACTTTTCAAAATACGTATGCACAAGTGCTAATATAACGCTTGCACTTAATTGCAATACTGTATAAAAGCATATATACCCGTCTGCAAACTTTACTGTATTATAATTACACTATGCAAATGTGCCCTAAATGCCTTAAGCATAAAGACGAAGAACAGTTTTTTATGAGGAACAAGGAAACTGGCAAGAGACACAGCCAATGTAAAGTTTGCTATCAGTTGCATAGGCAAAACTACTATGTTGAACACTATGAAAAATATAAGGAGCAGTACCTCCTCAGAGCCAAAACTCGTCGAGAAAAACTACGCCAAGAGTATCGCGAGAATATGTTACGCTATCTTGCGAACAAAGAGTGCCAACACTGTGGCGAAAAAGACATACGGGTGCTTGAACTTGATCACATAAATCCAGCGAAGAAGTTGTTCACGATTTCTCAGGCAGTAAAGTTAGGTTTTAGTTGGGAAGAAGTCCTGCTTGAAATAGAAAAATGTCGCATACTTTGCGCAAACTGCCACAAAAAAATTACTGCTCAACAGTTCAGTTGGTATAAGACTTAAAATGGAGGCACGTACCGGACTCGCACCGGTGTAGCAGCTTTTGCAGAGCTGTGCCTAACTTCTCGGCCAACGTGCCAGTCAGCTTGAACAGAGTTAGTATACCGGCTCTAGAGTATTTCTACCAAAAGTTACAATCACTGCTGATTGGCAGATTGAACGGGATCATACGTATCAACGCGAACTGCCGGCAATGCGCCAAGCGCCTTGAAGGCAGTCTCAAATGGTACGCCGGCTTCTTCAAGCGTATGGGCAACCTGGTCTACATATTCCGGAGAGATGTCTTCGCCTTGCTCGCGCGCAATAGCCACTCTTTCCTGGTAATGTCGCATCGTCATCCGAATTATTCCCTGCTGGTCAAGCTCATAGACTTTGGGGTCGTCAGTTTGCCGCATCTCATTTGCCCGTACCTCAAGTTCATCTTTAAAGTGGGTGGCTTGTCTTATTCTGCCAAGATACTGGCTATCAAATGCCGAGCGCGTACTGCGCGCCATTGATAATGCTGCCCCGCCCAAGCGTGACGCCACTTGCGTGCTTACTTCTACCGGCCATAGGAATACCTCTTTATTTGCCATTTGTGTTCCACCTTTCTTTTAGAGCTCACAAGCATAGGATTATGCCTTTGTTTGCCCTCCATGTATGACGAAATTCCGGTAGAAATCCAAAAATCCGCTTATGCAGATCTAGTTCATCCTGCAAGGGGCTCAATATCGTAAATAGATTCCGGGTGCATCTGCAGGACTTCCGGATGCACTACGCAGTTGCCAATCTTTTTTGCCAGGCGGTTGGCATAGACTTCGGGTGATTCACTCTCTTGATAGAGCTGCGGATATATGACAGCCGTGCTGCCGTTTTCGAATTGCTCTATCCATACTACGGACTCATCATGTGGATTGCGTATGCTCCCGTTCGCATACGTCGGCAACGGTAACCGTTCAACCTCACGAGCGCTCAATGGCGGCTTTATAGCCACAGAAAAGAAACCGCCCGCCACGGTAGCTACGATTTCTCTTTTGTAAGCTCTTTCACCAAACATACTAGTAGTCAAAATAAAAAACCTATATTTTGCAAGCGTAAGGAGGATTAAATCAGTTTGCAAACCTCCTAGCTTCCGGCGAATGGCGAACCGAATAGGCCTACTGCAAGCTCCGCCCAGACAAGCAGTAGCGCCACCAACAGCACAACGGCAATGAGGGGCCGGTATTTGGCAGTAACCCTTTTTGCTACCAGCTCAAATATAAGTCCGGTGCCGATTAAGAGCGTGCCGATGACTGCAAAATCGAACCAGTTCCAATTCACATCATCGGTGAACAACATTGCTACTAAAGGCACTAATAAAATAAGTACTGTCCCGGTTACTATTCGGATAAGATTATTAGTTTTTATGGCTATGAGCGTTTGCATATCCTGGTCATATTAAACATTAATTTCTTCAATCACCGCAAGCACTTCATTCACGCTCACCCGCGAACGGTTTATACCATCCGAGGCGTAATAACTCTCGCTCGCATTCGCTCCAATTATCCTCGGTAAGGCCGCCCATTCTTTTGCCAGGTTGGCAGCAAACTCTTCCGTGGAAATCTTGTCGTTCATATATTCTCTCGCACCCCGCCGCTCAAGCAATGCAACTGCCAATTGATCTTGCATCGGTTTATCAAACTTCTGCTTCGTATCAATATCAAGCTGTGCAACCAGACCCGCTAATGTCTTATTAATTATCTGATACCTACCCACGGCACTGCTGCGGCTGCCCTGCCTTACATACTGATCTTGCCACTGTAATACTTCTTCAATAGTCATGGACGTAAAGTCAACCGCACGGTTATTGGCGTTACCATAGTACGCATTGTAGTTATCATTGCTCTCAGCCCGGGCAATAAGATTCAGTAGTGGCGAATATGCGCTTGGGTCAACGTATACGGATTTGTTTGTCATAGATACAAAATACATTCCGAACGCTGCTATAGCTACTATCAGAAGTGGCGCGTTTTTGCGGCTCCACCTCTTGAATAGTCGGATATGTGTTCGTAATCGTTTTCCTGTCACGAATGTTTATTATACGGAGCGTAAGAACTTTGTTCCAGTTGATAACTAGTCTCGGGGCGAGGCGACGGTGTCGCGGCGAGAGCCTTCCAGGGCTTTTGCCAATATATAAGCCGCAACGGGCTTGTTAACTTCATATGCTGCATTCTGAATAATATTCATCTCAGCCGGATCAATCAGAAGCTCGACTGTTATCTTGTCTGGTTGGTGCGGCTGTTCTGATGCGGGTCTTGTCATATTCATTCATTATATCAGCCCCTCCAGGGCGTTTGGACTTTAATAAAACAATAGGCCCATATGCGATGCGTAGGAGGTCATAAGGTGAGAGTTTGGTGCAGCATTGCGGCGAAAGAATTACCCAGTTACTAGTCGATTCAAGCTGCTGCTACTAATTCCAGTGACATAATACGTGTTAGCTATCTGCCAAAAATGATTTTATTTGATTAAGCGCTTCGGCCTGTGTTCGGAGTCGTTTAATATCCTCCTCCCAAACAACCAGGATTTCCCAGCCCTCACGTGCTAACTGCATTCTAACTCGTTTGTCTCTTTCGACATTTTTAGTAATTTTCATTACCCAGAAATCATCCGGTTTGCGGTTTTTGATTACCCTCTCAAGGGTTTTCCCATGCCAGAAGTCGCTATCTATAAAAACTGCTTTCTTCTTGCGGGGCAGTGCAATGTCAGGTGTTCCAGCCGCGCGCTTATAATGCTTCTGGAAATAAACCTTGTTTTTCCTAAGGAATTTAAAAGTGATCACTTCAGCCATGGTATTCTTTGAACGGATACGCGACATAACTTCGCTACGTTTTTGGGGACTAAAGATATCTGCCATATACATAGTCTATCCGGGTCGCTAACAAGATGTAATCGTTTTTAATATTTTATTACCGCTCATCGCTTAAAGACTTGGCTATTCTAATTTATTGGGGGTTTAATTCTGATATGACATACTAGTCTTTATGTACGGACAAAAAGCCCAGGACCTCTTTAATCTTTTAAAAGCCAAAGGCATCGTCGGTGCAGAGGGACACATACAGCTCGAACTATTAGGCACGGAAGTGAATGTGTCCGACAAGAGTGCCGCAGGAAATTTGATCCAAGAATGGCTTGGCCAGTGGATGATACTGAATGGCGTATATAACCGTAGCAATGAAAACACCCAAGCGTTTCCTGATTTTTATCTTTCAGAAGAAAATACCGTCGACCTCCTTGAGGTCAAAACTTTTGACTACGTTAACAGTCCAAACTTTGACGTAGCTCAATTTGATGCCTACGTACGTTCCCTGAGAACGAATGCTTTTAGGCTTGAAGCGGACTACTTGATCTTGGGATACTCCCTGTCAAATGGGGTCATAAAAATCAACGACATTTGGTTGAAAAAAATATGGGAAATTACTTGCGCTAGCACAGAGTATCCGATAAGGACCAACGTTAAACAAGGTAAAATTCATAATATAAGGCCGTATAATTTCAAATCTATGTCTCGGGGACAACAGCCTTTTAATAGCAGGATTGCTTTTGTGACTGCAATCCGTAAGACCCTTGAAAAATATCTAAAAGATTCGCAAGAAGCTGACAGATGGTTTGAAGAAGTCAGCCATTCTTATACTGGTTTTACTAGCAGGCCGCTTTAATCAATCGGTCACATACGATTTTTATCACGTTCACGCTAACCGAGTTACCGAGTAGGTCAAAAGCTTTGTTGTAGCTTATCCCCTCCGGTATGTCGTATTCGTCAGGAAAACCGAACAATCGCAATCCTTCTTTCACCGTCAACCTGCGCAACCCCTTTTGATCTGCTACGGCTAACCTGGTAACATCGGTTGCTACTAAAGTGGGTGTTATCCCTTCGGGGTCTAATATGTTACTTATTTCAAAACTTAACTTACCTACTACTATGTTGTACCCTTTTTCCTGATATTCAGGAGTAGTCTTTTTGGGCAGCTCATAAGTGAGGTAACCTTTAAATACGAGATCATCGAGTAATTCTCTTAGATGCTCACGGTATTCATCTGCGCTCATCTTATGCTCAAATAAAGTTTGCGTATGGAATGCTTCGATTTCTTCCAATGTAAGTGGCATTCCATCCGACCAGGGAATACCTTTACTGATTGCCCAGGATTTACGCCTTCGTTGCTTAAGCAATTCCTCAATGAGCTGCTTCTGTTCCTCGGTGATCTTACCTTTGATTTCTATATCCCAGCTATGGATGTTGTTAGGACCGCCCCGTTTATCTTTTATTTGCTTGCCCCTCATTTGCTCCAAACTGTAATGCGACAATAATTTACTGGCAAACTCCGACTTCAAGTAATGGTCATCACTAAGATTTTCCTGAAGAATGTCAGCTATTTTCGAATCAACCTCTTGAAGATCATCCAGGTTTACTTTGGACTTCAGGGAGCCAGTGATATAAATTCTCTTACGTTTTTGGGGTACTCCGAACCTGCTTGCGTCTAACACTTTCCAGGTTACCGAGTAGCCCAAGTCCTCTAAATGTAAAATGATGGTTTCTAGTGTTCTTCCTATCGGTTTAGATTTATCTACCCTGTCGTGCGTTACCAAGCCTTCGACATTCTCTAACAAAAAACCGTGAGGCTTTTTTTCTTTTAAAATTCGTTCAATGTCAAAGAATAACGTGCCCCTGGTGTCCATAAATCCGCGGCGAACGCCAGCAGAACTAAACGGCTGACATGGAAAACCGGCCAATAGTATGTCGAAGTCGGGTATATCTTTGGCCTCAATTTTTGTTATATCACCTGCGACTTCTTCGCCATGAAAATTCTTCTTGTAAGCTTCGATCGCGTGCTTTTTGACTTCAGAAGTAAATACGCATTCTGGGTTGTGGCCGGCTTCTCTGAGCGCCATCTCTAGGCCAATCCGAGTGCCGCCCAGTCCGGCAAATAAATCAATAAACTTAACCTTTTTTTGCTTTGTCATAATGATTAATTTTAACCCATTAAAGTAAATGGGTCCAATTTGTTTTGTTTTTAATGGGTAAAAATTAGTGCAGCATTATTGGTCAAAGTGTAACTATTATCAGCGATACCAGAACATAATTCAATTTTAAGCCTTTTTAGGTTGAAACCTTGATTAGCTCAAATAGACACAAAAGGGTGCTAAATTTCTGCTTCTAATCTGGCTGTTTCAATGCGTTGAATGATGCTCGTTAAAAGTACAGTGGCATCACAAGCTATCCCAGCCTGAAGTTTATTCGGCGTTCTTCCATGCTTTACCCTGTGGGCAGCAGCAGAGCAAGCCTTAGCTAAGTTACGAAGTTGTTCGTTCTTTCTTCCGCTCAGACCAATTTGAATGACTCTTCCTATCCTAATGTCTGTTTTATCAACAGGCGGTTCGATTTCGTCTTTAGGATCTGAATGAATGGTGTGGTCGTACGCTACCCTCGATACTCCCTCAATCACACGAACACAGGCTGTCCCTACGGCGCTAAAATCTTGAGGAGTTTTAGCGGCGGCGAACCTATTTCTTAATTGCAAAACTTCTGACTTTATTTCTGTCCAGGTTTTCAAGTCTGCCAACTCAGTGACTGGATCAGAGATATTCGCAAGAAATTCTTGTTCTTCCTTATCTTCAATCTTTTCTAGTAATGGTTGAAATTGATCCTGAATGTAGCCTCTTCTAATTGCCCAGCTGCCACCACCGACCATACCCTCCTTACGCCACCAGTCACCGAAGCCACTAAAATCTCTAAAAGGAAGATCTAGCTCACCTAAATCAGATCTGCCAAGGATTGACCTGATTGCCCTTAGACATACTTTGACTTCGCTGTCGGTTAGGTGCATAGGGCCGCTTGTTCCGCACGAGATAAAGTCTTCTTGAACTACTTGCAGGAGCACCTTGAGAACTTCTATATCGCTCCACTTCGGGTGAGGACTTTTAGCGATCTGATTCACCAGGTCAGATTTTAGGTCCTTAAGGGTGCTGGTTTCAAAACCGAATATATTTTCTTCAACTAGCGTATTGAATAGATCGGATTGTTTCATACAAATATCTTCTTGAGTTTGTTATCTACTTTTAAAACAAACTTTGGCTTATTCAGTTTTTCAGCAAGTCTGCGCAAAACAAGATATTCGCCTGTGTAATGAGACTTTTTATAAGAGTTATAAATGCTGGCTAGACGACTATCGGTGTATGTCTCATTGCCCTGATTTTTCAAATACTTATAGGCAGTATGCGGATCTTGGAGCTTTAAGGTTCGCTCAATTAGTCTTGTAAGCCTTGGGTCGTTCTTCATTTTGGGTGAATAAAGCTTGGCCCATCGCGTTAGTAGCTGGTAACCTCTATCGGTTTCACAATAAGTTAATACCATGTCTTGCATCTGATCATAAACTTTTTGATCACCAAGCTTTGATTGATTATCGGTAAGTAGTCTGTGCTGATCGTGTAGCCAATATTTTGAAAATTGTTTTCGGCTCTTGAATATCTTTGTTTTTGCAGAGTTAAGTGAAAGTGATGATTTATTAAGTGTTTCAGCTATTTGGTGAATGAATTTCTTTGCCGAAATTTCGTCGTCACACATAACGATCATGTCATCACAATAACGAATGTAGGTACATCCATACTTATTGGCCGCCTCGTCTATTTCAGAGTCAAAGTCGTATAGGAAAAAGTTTGCAAGTAGTCTTGAGCAATCTGAAGTTTCATCCTGCGGGAGACCTTTGCCCTGATAGTTATATTCATAGGCATAAGAATTTACTCCCTGTAATAACTTGAAGAGGAGGTTGGCCTCACGTAGCTTACTTCTGTCCAAGACTGATCGAACTTTATTTTCGAGAAGACGGAGATCGATGTTGTCGTAAAAGTTTGCGACATCTGTTTTTACAAATACCTTCTTATTTGGATCTAGATCAAAGTACTCTTTGACGGTTTCTTGAAACTCACTGTATTGCGGAAACCAGTTCTTGTTTATGGAGAAACGCCCTACCGAAACATCATCTATATCCACTTCAACAAAATCCTTATTTCTTCGATCCCCCTCCGCTTGAATTGCTTTCTTCAGTATCCTATATGCACCAAAGGACTTTACATCTTCAGGGCGATGAGCAAGAAGATCTTCCTCAAAATCCTTGATTAAATAGTGGTACAGAACGTTATCTTCCGGACTAAGAACTGGTATAAGCCTAGGTACATAGTTGTGTTTAGGGATAGAGTAAACTCCTACCGGGCGTTTTGGACTGTAGTGACCACTATTCACACGTTCGGTCACACTATCGAGTGTTTGATCATACTCGGCTGTGATCTTGAAGCTAAGCAAGCTTTGGTTTATCAAAGACTTATATTTCTTTTTGCTTACTACGGTCTCTAGATCAGACCTCTTGATAATATCTCCACGCATGGTTTAATAATAGCAAAACAAACGGTTGAAACCCTTATTTCAATCTGTAAAATCGCATACTTTGTCTCGTGAGGTCGACCTCACCGGACATAAGTTGAAACCGTCCACCCGATCAATAAACAAAAAGCTCCCGAGCTAGGGAGCTTTTCTAGGCGTCATCTTGGTGCGCTTTAAGCTACGAAATTAAAACTTTACTTCTCCTGAACTGAATCATATAAATTCTTTCCATGCTCTAAATATTCAGCAACACTGCGACCTAAGCCAGTTAGTAAATTTAGTTCTTTTATCATATCTTTTGAAGTTAAAGACTGATTTCTTAATTTTTTTAAGGAGGCGCTGACGAATTCCTTATGCTTTAAGTTAGCTTCCTTCGTAACAAGTTCGGCAAACTCGTCGCCTACCGTGTCAATCATCATTGAACCCCTGTCATCTATGAGCTTCACCGCCCCCAAAGTAATAATATCTGCTTCTTCTAAGTGGTTTACAATATCCCATATCTTTTTTGCCTCTAAGTCACTGTGGTCGTGAAATTTTTTCGATATAACTGCAAGGAAGAGTTGAATTTTATACCTTAATAATGCCTCATCCTTCTCAGACTTTAGCTGATAGTCAATTTCTGGTACAAAATATCGAGCCTTTGCCGAGGCAGTAATATCGGGCTCTATTTTGTCATCTTTAACAAGCCTATCTAACGCGTTATATAGAGCATCTCTACCTTGCCCTTCAATCAACCCGGCAATTGTCCGTGAAGCTAGTGTTATTAACTCTTTGGGCTCCTTAACGACTTCCCCGGCAATCAAAACACCTTTTGAAGTAGCTTTTTGTAACTTATTCATAGCTATATCATAACAGAGGTTAAAACTCGTTCGAATAATGACCGACTTCTCTGTTAGCCCTCTAGATTTCTAGCTTTTCCGTCTCGTTTCCATTACCTAGCAATAAGAGACGTTAAAACCTGAAATTAACAGATAAAAAAGAGCCCTATTCGGGCTCAAAGTTGCGAATGGTGCGGGTAAGGAGACTCAAAGGATCCCGACCGCTGGCGCGTTCGAGAGCAATCCTGGCCACATATTATTTTCGAAGAGGCCAGGAATTAAACCCCCACTGGACCAATGAAAAACTCGGCTCAGGACCGGGACTTTCATTGGTGCACTAAATCCAAAAAGTTTACACGTTATCAACAACGAGCTAACTCGTTGTACGGACATACTTGAGGTGCAGTTCAGAACATACATGATGCGAAAATAAGAATTGAGAGTTACACTTATTATGGTTATGCGATACATATGCTAGATCTATTCCCTCTGACATTAGCTCAAGTATTCAAATTACCTGATCTCGCGGTGGACGGTAGTACAAGCGCCGATACTTATAAGAGTCTCTTTTTAAATGAACTCCTGTCACTGGAACTAAGTGCAAAGAGAAATCTTGTACCGGCAACTTATATCCGACACCAAGACGGTAGCGCAAATCTTTCTCTACCAGATACCGTATTAGATGTCTCGTCATTTTACTTATTCGCTCACAAAACTCTCGTATCTACCATCTTTATATTTGCAAAAACAATCCCACGCAATAAGTCTAGGGGAATTACTTTTAGGAGCTACACGGCATTTAATAAGGAGGTACATGCACAAAAAAACGAAGTGCTTAAAGGCTTATACAGTAACTGTGGCAAGAATCTAACCTGGGCACAAAAAGCCATTATTGATAAAAGGGATGACCTTGTTCAGCATTGGCAAGGCAACGCATCAAATAAATTCTTTACGATGGTTTGCGCTTGGGATCTACCCTATCTCGTTTACTACAACTCGAAAGAACTTTATAAAATCGATGGTGGCGCTGTAAATAGAGTGTTTGCACAAGTTAGGCGGAGGATAAAAGCACCTCTTGATGCCAAGTCAGACGCCCTACAGAAAATTGTATGGATGGAAGCTTGGCAACCAAATGTAAGCACACAGCTTCAAAAAGAAATCGACAAGCTTACAGACAATGAACTTTTCATAAGTTTGCCGGTTACACCTCAGCTCATAAAAAAGCTTGATGAAACAATTGCATGCATCTTAGGGCAGGCTCTAGCTATCTCGGCTTAGCCACTGAAAGCTCCTGTTGTATTGCATCAATTAGTTCAATGAATTGCTGATGGTTAATACTAATTACAAATACTACATGTAGAAGTTATTTGCTGATGACTTGGACGCACTAACGTTGGCCAAGAAATCACCTTGCTCACAAGCTACATTTGAATAAAAAGAAACGAGCGAGATGTATCAGAACTTACCTACGTGGAAGCCAGAACCGAATTAGAATCTACTTTTTTGAGAGAAAGCATCTCAATCCAGTTAAGGCCTGCTTGACGTAGGCTCATATCTAAGACTTGATTTTAGGTTCTATCTTTATCATCATAATCATCTTTATTACGAAGAATAACAGGATATTAAATGACGTAAAGTTGCACTCCGACATGATAATCTCACCATGCGCAACTTTATGCCTAAATCGATAAGCATTTGGTTCTAGTAAAAAGAAATTCAACATTATACAGAAATCATCGCCCCACATATCTTGGTATTCGTTTGACTTCAACATATCAGGTGACATGTTACTGTTTCTGGTACTAACTGTTTTGCTGTTGTATGTAAAAGTATCAAGCTCTAACAGATTAGATAAACTTACAAAGCTTTTTTCAACCAGTGGTGTAAGAATATGTATAGCTGAGAAATAATCGCCTGCAAATCTGCGCTCCAACGCAGCTTCTAGTTTGAGTAAATATTCAGAATGAAAAATCTGTCTTCGCACTACAACGTTCATAATATTTTCTTGATTCAACTGACCCTTAGTAATCAACTCTGAGAAAACAGAGTTTAGCAACTTCATTGATAAGTCCATTTGAAAACCGTAGTTATCGCGCAACCAGTCATTTTCAAAGTTATCAAACGAAGTAAGATGTCCGTCGTTGCCAATACCCATATGAGTTACCAGCTGGGCTGTTATGGGTACGATTTCTTTAGCATTCTTCTGAGCAGTTGCAAAACGGGGCACGATTACCCGTGATTTTGATAACCGCTCAAGGTTATCTAACAAATTGTCAGCCTGAGTCAAACCATCGATGATGTTTTGTAATTCGTCCCTGGTCTTTTCATCAATTGGAATTGAGAACTCAAGAGTTTGAAAGTTTGCTTCAGCTTTCTTGTTGTATTCAATTACCAGCTTTTTGAGCTGAGTTACGCCTGTCTTATTGCCAGCCTCACTATAAAGCTTAAGAGCTTGTGCGGCGTAAAATGAAGCACCCAGGAACTCGCAGCTACCTGCGGCTGCTAGCGCTTGTTTTTTTAACCTATCTGCCTTGGTCTTTTTCTGAGCGTTGTTCATTACTAAATAATAACAGAGGTTAAAACGTGTTCGTATAAGTAAGGTCTTCTCTGATAATCAGCCTACGCTCTGAATTTTTCGACTCGTCTCAACTTGCTAAGAATAAGAGACGTTAAAACATAAAAATAACAGTTAAAAAGCCCTTTTGGGCTCAAAATTGCGAATGGTGTTGGTAAGGAGACAAACCGGAAATCCGCAGCCATGCTCAATGCGAGCATCTGCGCGTGACTTTGATTATCAAACTCCCCCTTCGGGGTACGGAGTTTGTGTCTCATGGCCAAGCCAAAATAAAAACTCCCGAAATGGGAGTTCTTATTTTGGTGCGGGTAAGGAGACTCAAACTCCTGGCCTCTTCCTTGGCAAGGAAGCGCTCTATCAACTGAGCTATACCCGCTCGTCGAAGCTTGCAGGCCTGCCTCGTTTTGCGTATTTCGCAAAAGCTTCGGCTTAGCCTTATGCTTCTCCTCTTCGTCAGCCCAAACGGCAGTCAAGCTGCCTGGTTTGGTCTGCCGGTCATGTAGGAATATCTACTTAACAGGGTAAGACTATACTCAATTATTAAGTTTTAGGCAATAGGTTGAAGGCACGCTATCCCCTGGCAGTAATTAAATGATGCTACACTTTGTTTAATGCTGTACCGTCTCATTGACCGAATAGTATACGCTGTCGGATATTCTGTAGGCGCTTTAAGAGGACTTAGAGATTTCTATAGGAGTGCAACGGAGCGCGAACGTGAAATTTCACGTTTTGTTGTTCTAATCTTTGCGTTATTCCTATTCTGGCTAGTAATCTTGTATCTTCGGTTTATTGCTGGATAGATGCTTAGCAAGGAGTAACAGGTTAGAAAAATCAATTATTGCCCTTTGCCCATGCTATAAATCAGCCTTCTATTGAAGAAATACTGTAAATAACCTAAAATACGACGGTTATATTCAACTTCTGTGGCTCTTTAGCTCAGTTGGTAGAGCAGAGGCCTGAAGAAGCCGGGCGGTAGCCCAAAATCTATATGTCGTCCCTAGGACACAAGGCTCATTAAAAAATAAATGTACCATTTCCACGCACGTCGTGGCTCTTTAGCTCAGTTGGTAGAGCAGAGGCCTGAAGAGCCTTGTGTCCCCAGTTCGAGTCTGGGAGGAGCCACCAAAAATACCTCAATCATGTTGGGGTATTTTTCTTTTCGAAGCGGTCTTTGTCCCGGGTGCGGAGTTTATCGATAGCTTTTTCCAGGTGCTTGTCGAGTTCAATGTTTTGGCTGTTAGCTATGCACATAACCGTATAGAGCACATCTGCCAGTTCATCGCCGAGATCCTGATGCGCTTCATCATTTTTCTTCGGCTTGTCACCATACTGATGGTTCAGTATCCGGGCAACCTCCCCGACCTCTTCGCTCAGCCGGGCCAGGTTACTCAGAGGGTCCCAGTACGGCTTGGCGTACTGCTGAACGGTATCGTCAATCTCCTGCTGATAGCTCCGCAGATCACCCATTTATTTGCTTAGGTTACGAAGGGCATCCGTTATCTCTACCGGGAAGGCAAAGATGGTCTTCTGCGAAGGCTCGGTTGAGATGCGCTCAAGCGTGTTGAGGGTACGGAGGCTGATAGCTCCCGGGGTGGCTGCAAGTATGCCGGCTGCCTCCGCAAGTGTCTTGGCAGCCAGTTTTTCACCATCCGCGTTGATCACGTTGGCACGGCGTTCTCGTTCTGCCTCAGCCTGCTTGGCCATTGCCCGCTTCATGTCCTGAGGCAGCTCAATGTTCTGAATCTTGACGTTCTCGACGTCGATTCCCCACTTATCGGTTTCTGCGTCAACAATCGTTTTAATTTGATGGCTGATTTCCTGCCTTTTGGTCAGCAGGTCGTCAAGTTCCACGTTACCCACCACATCACGCAGTGCTGCCTGAGCAAACTGCGAAGTTGCATAGAGGTAGTTGACGGTTTGGAAGATAGCCTTTTCAGCCACAACCACCCTGAAATAAACTACCGCGTCGACATTCAGCGTCACGTTGTCTTTGGTAATGACTTCTTGTTTTGAAACGTCTACCGGGGTGGAACGCATATCGATCTTGCTCATCGTCTGGATGATTGGAATGATGAAGCGCAGGCCGGGCTTACGGGTCCCGGAATACTTACCAAGTGTCTGGACGACTCCGAGTTCATACTGGTTCACAATACGGATAGCGTTCGCAATTATTACCAGCAGAACGATTAGTAAAATTATTGTCAGACCTGTCATTAATATATCCCCTTTAATTGAAGATAATTGTAGGCGGTCTGGGGTGGTTATGCAATTTAAAACATGCTGGCGCGGCGCTCTAGGTCCGTGGCCTGGCTAGTTAGCTCCGTGTGTTGTTGCAAGCGATCTTGAGCTGCTTGAGTGGTTTCCCTTTTTTCCTCTTCATACTCTCTTCTGAGCTCTGATATTTTCTGCTCGGTACGGTCCAGGTCCCGCTCGACAAGTCGGCTCTGGTCCGCTCCACTAACTACAGCAACCGCTGCGCGGTCGACCATATTTTCCGCCCGGAGTTTTGCTATCTGCTTATTGAGGTCATTTTCCTTATTGATAAGTGAACGTTGTAGCTCATCAGCCTCCACTTTCGCCTGTTGCGCTGCTTTACGCAGTTCAGCTGCCGCTACCTTTAAAGACGCTCCAAATGACATACCGTATTCCTTGCTTATTACACAAAGTCTAGCCCATGTGATTCAAGTTTATTGTGAGTAAATTCGCTTAGAATGAGGGGCAGTGCACGTTAATCTGTGCGCCGAGTTTACTCGGGCAACAGACTAACGACCGAACCCCCGACCATGCGCATGCTAAAGCATTCGCGGTCGTGGTTTTGAGACCAGTCAGGCCAATATAAAAAGGCTCCAGATGGAACCTTTTTATATTGGTGGGTGATGAGGGACTCGCCTTGTTCCTGCAAAAGAACAATACTTTTGCTGGAAACAACTTTATTTGATGCCGCCGGCATCGAAATAAAGCAAGGGGCGGGGAAGCCTCCCAGGCTTCCCGTTCGAGTCCCCTCCCAAGCCAGCCAAGAAAAAAAGTCCTATCTATTCAGACAGAACTTTATTTCTTGGTGGGTGATGGGGACTCGAACCCCCGACCCTCTCGGTGTAAACGAGATGCTCTAGCCAACTGAGCTAATCACCCATAAGTTTAGATTATATGTTAAAGGGCGGGTCGGGGTAACCCCCGCTCACCTTCGGCGAGCCCGAAACTACATCTTTCAAAACCAGTTTTGAAGAGTAGATTTCCTTGCGAAAGCTCACAGAGCTTTCTCACCTCTCGGTGTAAACGAGATGCTCTAGCCAACTGAGCTAATCACCCGAGTCGTGCTTGATTGTAGCACAATCTGGTGCGGATGAGAGGACTTGAACCTCCACGCCCTTGCGAGCACTACGACCTCAACGTAGCCTGTCTACCAATTCCAGCACATCCGCACGAAAAGACTCAGCTATCTTATCTGTTTAGGGGCAGAATTTCAAGTGGTACGGCGCTTCTTGCGCGCCGTGCTTTTGTATCGCTCGGTAAACGATATTAGGCCCCTGAAGGCCACGATTGCCCAGATGACATTCACGACGACACTGATATAGGCCTGTAAATGAAACTGGTAAATGATGAGGAGCAACGCGCCGACCGTATTGTCAAGCTCATACCAAAACGATTTGTTCTTCCACTTACCAATACTCGTTCGGTAGAAACCAAACAATATCAGGAAGGCACCGATAGTTCCGCATATGTCATAAAAGAGACTCGGCACGTCTTAGGACCTGGGCAGGTGATCGTAGAGATGCGAGACGGCAAATTCCTGGCGCAGTAACGGCTTGATGTCATCCAGTGTCACATTCATCTTAACCCCCGGGTTAAGCGTGCCGTATGGATCGAACAGCAGCTTCAGCTTACCGAACAGGGCGTAGACATCACGGCCGTACATTTTCTCCAGGTATGGGCCTCTCAGCCGTCCGTCGTTGTGCTCCCCGCTCGTGCTGCCGCCCAAACGGATAACCATGGAATAGTACTCTTCGATTATTCTAAATACTTTTTGCCTGTCACCAACCTGCCCGAGATCCAAAAAGGGCTGCATATGAAGGTTTGCGTTACCGGCATGCCCCCACATGGCGATCTTTACGTTATAGGTATCAAAAATTGCATACACGGCTTCAATGTATTCCTTGAACCGGTCTATCGGCACGATACCGTCTTCAATGATAGGAACGGCCTTGGCATTCCCGTCAACATGCGACAGAACGGCCGCCGCACTGTGGCGTATCTTCCATAGCTCATCCTTCCGCATTGAATCTGTCTCGATCTGATGCTCGACATCGAACTTCTGCAGTATCTTCTGGGTTTTCTTGGTAAGTTTCTTCTGCAAACGGTCATTGAGGTTGTCGAATTCAATCAGGAGTACGGCCTTTGGAAACGGCGCGGTAATGATTTCTTTTAACTGGTTTGGGTTGTGCGTGGCCACGAACTGCAACAGGTTTTCATCCACCATCTCTATGGCACTGGGCATTTCCGGTAACTTGCGAAGCTCCAATACTACTTCTTGGGCGACTTCAAGATCATTAAAGAACGCCGCGATGAGCGTGGTATTCGGATTATGGGCTTCCGTATTCAACGTGACTTCCGTAACGATTCCCAATGTTCCCTGTGAGCCGACGATAAGTGGAGTCAGGTCAAACGAGCCGTCCTTACGCTTCACTTCATCCAAGGCGTACCCGGCCGAGTTCTTGGTAACGTCAGGATTCAGGTTTTTCAACAGACCGCTGTTCTCTTCTATCAGCGAATCAAGATTCCTGTAGATTTCCCCTTCAAATGTTGCCAGGCCCAATTTTTTATTGAGTTCTCTTTTGGATAGGCGGCGGGTTTCGATTACTTCGCCGTTTGCCAGGACTACTCTCGCGCCTTTGACATACTTGCGGGTATCCCCGTATTTAATGGTTTTTTCACCGCTGGCGTTATTGGCAACCGAACCGCCGACCGTGCAGTATTCAAAGGAGGATGGAAAGGGCGGTAAGAAGCGTGCATGGGTGTGTAAGGTCTGCTGGAGCTTGCCATAATTAATGCCTGGCTCTACGACGACCGAACCGGTTTTGCTATCAAGTTCCAGAATCTTATTCATGTGCGCGGGAAATACCAGAACGATGCCGTTCCCCAAGGCGCCACCACTTTGGTCGGTACCGGATCCGCGCGCGGTAATGGGGATAATCCTGCCTCTTTCAGCCAGCTGCCAGGTAAATCTGGCGGTCTTACGGACGTCGTTTTCGTTCCGGGGGTAGACTATCATTGCAGGCACGACACTGAAGACGCTGGAATCCGTGGAAAAATACCGGCGGGCATCGCTGCTGGTCATGACTTCACCGGTCAGGTGTTCTTGTAAATAATGTGCAACCTTATTCATAAAAAATCAGATGGCCTCTGTAAGCGTTAGCGTTGACTGGCATAATCATAGCATACAGTTATCGGTCTGCGACAGTTTGTTGTGAAGAAATGAATGGCAGAGAGGACTATCGGCTAAAGCCTCCGCCGCCTAGGCATGCTCGAAGCAAGCTTCTGCGCATGCCTTTGCTCTGCGACCCTCCACTTTTGAATCCAGCTAAAGCTGTATGCCGCGGAGGTTCTACCCCATACCAAATCAAAAGGCCCAACAAAATGCTAGGCCTTTTGATTTGGTGCGGATGAGAGGACTTGAACCTCCACGCCCTTGCGAGCACTACGACCTGAACGTAGCGCGTCTACCAATTCCGCCACATCCGCAGACGTAAGCAATGGTACGCTGTTTTACCCCTTAAATCAACCTATCCTACTTCTGGACCTTACCAAGCCGTACCTTCCATTCATGCACGTTCGCATAGCGATCCGTCGCCAGGTTCAGCTCTTCTGGGGAAAAACCATGAATCTGGCTTCTCACGACGTACAAGAAACGCGGCTGGTACAACGCCATGGCAGGGGCGTCATTGCGCCATGCCTCTAGAAACGGCTTGTACTTGACTGCCCGCAGCGCCGGATCGGACCGCGACCGGCCGGCCTCAAGGGCTTTATCTGCTACGGTGGATTTATACTCGGATAAGTTAAGCCGGTTCAATGACCTGACGTCACCCTGGCTGCTATGCCAGTAGGCGTATACGTCTGGATCCACCCCTAAAGAAATGCCGTATAACAGCGCGTCGTAACCATGGTTGGCCACGGTAGTCTGAAGGTCGCCGTCCTGCTGCAACATTACATCGACTTTCGCACCGACGGCCAACCACTGTTTTTGCAGCACTTGGGTGACGTACGCATATTCGCTGCGGTTCTGCGCATACAGTTTGAACTGGAGTGGAATATTTTCCTTCTTCCTGACGCCGCCGTCAGCCTGTATCCACCCTGCTTCGTCCAGAAGCTTCTTGGCAGCCTCCACATCCGTAGCCGCCTGGGCAAGGGCCGGATCATAACCGGTATGGCTTTTAAGTAATGGGGCATTCGATTGTCGTACCGGATAGCCCAATCCGGAAATGATGTCTTGCTGGTTCACCGCCCGTACCAAAGCCTGCCGTACTTTGACGTCTTGCAGGATTTCGTTGGAGTTCTTAAAAAAGATCATGACTTGCCCGGTGAGGGGAATATTGTATTCCTGCAAGCGCTCGACACCCTGGAGTTCATCAGGAATACTGCTTAGTCCTGCGGCCGCCTGCACTTCCTGGTTGCTCATGGCTTCCGCTAGCTGGGCCTGGGTTTTATACGATTTAATCACGTAGCGCTGGAGTTGCGGGGCGCCAGCGAAGTAAGAAGCGTTTGACTCCAGCACGATACGTTCACTGCGGACTTCATTACTAAGGCCTGATACTTCGACTTGCTCCAACTTGAAGGGACCGGTCCCAATGAGGCCAATCGTATTGAAACGCACCGAACGGAGCTGCTCGGCGGTTATATCTTTTAACAAGTGCTGCGGCACAATACCGTTGGTCAGTGAATACGGGAATGAGCTCAGCGAATTAGCCAGAGTGAACTTTACGGTCCTGGTGTCCAATGCCGTAACCTTGACGCCACGCCAACTCGACAGCAACGGTGATTTCGTATCCGGGTTTTGGATTGTTTCGTAAGTAAATACGACGTCCTGGCTGGTAAACGGCGTACCATCATGCCAACGCACCCCTTCTTTAAGGGTTACCGTATAAACGAGTTCGCTGGCGTCGACTTCATATTTTTCCGCCAGGTCCGGAGCAAGTTTATTATCCCGGTCATATTTGAATAAGCCTGAGAATACGATTTCGGCTACGGCCACATCAACCGGATCGGTTGCATACAGTGGGTTGCCGTTGGTGTACGTGCCGACAATACCTTCGGTCATCGTGCCTCCCGCAACGGGGGCGAGCTCCAAATAGCTATCTTGCAGGCCCCGCAGTTGTGCGACTACGCCGCCGCCCAGAAGCACGAATAACAGAACCCAGGAAATGACAAAACGCCTGACATCGATGAATTTATTTAGCCGTCGAAAGAACAGTCGGTCGACCTGGGCTTCGGCCTGTACCCCGATATCTTCCATCTGTCGCCGGCGCTTCTTAAAAAGACGCCGCCAGCGCATCCGGGTTGTCCGTTCAATCATTTAAATCCTTACGCAACTACGCTAATCAGAATTGAAGCTGAAAAAATAAACGCCATGATGATGGTGATCTGGTGTATGGTCTTGTCCGAACCACGCCGCACGGTATTAACTTCCCCACCACCGCCCAATCCGGCACCGAGCCCGGCACCTCTGGTCTGCAGCAAAATCAATATGGTCAAAATGACCATAGATACGATCGTTACGTAATTCCAGATGCTCATCGTTCCTCCAGTATGGTTGTTACTAGGTAGTTTACCAAGCCGATGCAGATACCCGCAAGCATAGCGGTCCCAAAACCGGAAATATCCAGCCTCGGGTAGAGTACCCCGACAAGCCATACCATGAAACCGTTTATGACGATCATGAACAGTCCCAGACTGAATAAAATTGCCGGCAAAGACAGTATGACGACAATCGGCTTAATGACAGTGTTAACGACCGCAAGTAAAAGACCGGCCGTCACAAGGACGAACAAACTGCTGTCAAACGATATCCGGTCATTCAAAAAGCCGGCGGCAATCCAGAGTCCTAGCGCGCACACGAACCATCTGATAACAAAACGAGCAATTGGCCCATATTTCATATTATGCATAGTATAAGTTAGCTGCAGTCCAGCGGCAATTGCATACTCAATACTTGATTGCCCGACTCCGTTAGCAGCACGTCGTCTTCTAACCGGATGCCGATTGCTTCTTCCGGTATGTAAATCCCCGGTTCGACAGTCAGGACCATACCGGCCATGAGGGGCTTCTGATAATCTCCGACATCATGGACATCCAGTCCCAAAAAATGTGATGTCGCATGCGGATAATAATGACGGACGGTTTTATGGTTAATCTTTTTTATCAGACCGAGCCGCTTGAGCAGGCCGCCCATATACGTTTCTATCTCTTTCTCATACTCTTTCATAAGGATTCCCGGCTTCAGTTTTGTGAGCGCAAACGCATGTGCTTCCTTGACGGCTGCATGCACCTCGCGCTGGCGGGAATTGACCTCTGATACGGCATAGGTCCTCGTGATATCGGCCGCGTACTGCTCTACTTCTGCGCCGACATCCAGTAAAACCAGGTCCCCGTCCTTTACCGGGCTCTTGTTGGCGGTGTAGTGAAGCGTGCAGGCATTGGCCCCGGCAGCGACAATCGGTTCGTAGGCGTGCGTTGCGCTGGCCGCCCGGAAGGCGCCGGTAATTGACGCCTCAAGCTCGTACTCATGCTTGCCGGCCATCAGTACCGTATTTTTCATATGCAGTAAGCTTTTAGACGTGAGTTCAATGGCAGCCTTGATAGCTGCCACCTCTTGAGGCTGTTTAATGGCCCGGAGGCTGGCAACATAAGGCCGAATATCGGTTGTCCGTACGCTGGACAACTCCTGGCGCAGTAATTTCATCAGCCGTACGCGCGCGGGATTGGTATAGAAACCCATACTCTCCACATACGGATCCGAGGCTTTGAGCGTTGCTATGCGGGCCGCATGGCCGTGCTTCATCCGGACTCTTTGCCACCCTTCCGCTGAATCAAGGATGTCTGTTATGCCGGACCGTCTGGCAAGCTCCTGACGGTCGATTTGCCCGTCGAAGGTATCGCGTATTTCACTTCTGGCCGGTAACATTATAAACTCGGAGCTACGGTCAAACACCACGATAATGTCAGGCTCATCAATACCGGTTAAATACCAGTAATTGCTGTCCTGCCGGTAGGGAAATGTCGTATCGTTGCTGCGTTGAAGAAGGCCATGCCCCGTGATGATCACAAGACTGGAATCCGGCAGCTGATCGAGCAACCGCCGTCTATTGCCTTTAAAAAAGTCTGGCTGGAAATAAGACACTATCGGACAAGTATACGCTAGCGATCCAGTACGGTCCAAAATGCCGCGAACCAGTTCCGATATCCCCTGTCATTCGGATGAAAAAAATCGACAGCATAAATAAACGGACTATCACGTTCAGTCGTGACCCGATGCAAGGGTGCAAGCCTCAGTTCATAACGGTCTGCAGCGGCCGCAATGATAGCTGAGGCATCGCTCGCGTTTTGTTCACGGCTGTTATACCTGCCCCCGCCAAAGTAAGGTATATCCGCGACGACCGTCTGCGCCGGCAGCTGACTGAAGAGCGTATTAATCTGTTCCGTAAAACGGTCCCGGTCATACTGGATTATGTCATTTCCACCAATCGCCAGCGTAATGATACCCGGCTGGACTTTCATCTCTTTGAGTTGCGGCAGCTGTTTGTCGGTTACGTCCTGCACCTTCGCTCCTGATACGCTTAGATTGATGACGTGTACGGGCTGATCGTTTTTGTCTTCCAGCGCTTCTTCCAATAAGCCTACGTAGCCTTTCTCGGGTCTTGAAGCACCAATACCTTGAGCAGCCGAATCACCGAGAGCTACATACACGAGGGCATTATCAGGAACTTCCTCTGCTGCGCGCTGGTTCCAGTACCGCGCAAACGAAGTCAAGTCACCCCGCAGCATAAACAACCTGGCGCCGGTAATCACAGTGAGAACCACAATACTTATAAGAAAAATTAGTCCCATACGCTTTAGTATACGGGTTCGGCTCATGCTTGCTGTTCCGCCGACGGCTGCGACCGCCTGAATGCGCGCGTATATTGCTTCAGGATAATGGTTTTCTTTGGTCCGACCACTTTTTCAAGCTCCCAGTCACGGGCCTGCATGACACCCTTCATACTCCCGAAGGTCTTAAGCAGTTTCTTGCGCGTGGCGGGTCCGATAGTCGGAATGTCGTCCAGCATGCTTGCCGTCTGACGCTTACTTTTCAGTACGGAGTGATAACTGACTGCGAACCGGTGCGACTCGTCACGTATACGCTGCAGTAGCTTTACAACATGGCTGTTCCTGGGCAAAAGAATCAGGGCAAAGGCATCAGATTGTTCCACCAGCGCATTGGCTTGTTGTAATGCCAGCTTTTTCATAACGACATTCGATGATTCTAAGTGGACGACGATTTCTTCTTCGCGTTTTGCCAGGCCGATCATCGGAATACTCAGGCCGGCTTCGTCACGGGCCCGGATGGCGGCCTGCAGCTGCCCCTTGCCGCCGTCAATTAGGATAAGTTCCGGTGTGCCCCAGTCCTTGCGGTTCTTTTCGCTCAGGCGCCGGCTCAGGGCCTCGTGCATATGGGCGAAGTCATCGTTGCCGGGGATCCGGAGCTTGAACTTACGGTAGGCGGCTTTTTCAGGCATGCCGCTCGTGAACACCACCATACTGGCCACATTATCCGTACCCTGCATATGGCTGATATCGAATCCTTCGATTCGGCGCGGTATCTTCTCCAGGCCCAGTATGCCGCTGAGCTCGCTCAGGCCACGGTCCTTGCTGATATCAAGGAACTCGCGGTCACCGAACACGATCTGCTTGTTCAGCCCCTTCAGGGCATTCAACTGGTTGCGTAGCTGGGCGGCCGTTTCAAAGTCGTGGGTTTTTGCCGCGGCGAGCATGTCCTTTTCAATCGTTCGCACCAGTTGTATCCGCTCGCCCTTAAGGTACTGCATCAGTTTTTTCAGATTCTGCCGATATGCCTTAAGGTCCGTATCGCCGTTTTCAATGCCCGGGCAGAGGCCGAGGTGGTACTGCAAACAACCGCGTTTCGGCACGTTCGTCAGATGGGTCGAGTAAGGGAATGCCCGACGCAGGAACTTAAGGGCACGCTTTACGCTTACCGCGCTGTAATAAGGACCCAGGTATTTGGCCCCGTCATCAAGCGGCCGCCTGGTGAGCGTCACCGTCGGATGGGTGTCATCGTAGTTTATGCGCACATACGTCATGCTCTTGTCGTCCCGCAGCAGTATGTTGTAGCGCGGCATATAGCGGCGTATCAGCTCTGCCTCTAAAAACAACGCATCAAGTTCAGTCTCCACGACTACCCAGTCCGTATCGGCAATTTCCATCACCAAGGCTTCAGTTTTGGGGTCACGGTTACGACTGTTTTGAAAATACTGGCGCACACGGTTACGCAAGACGGCAGCCTTGCCAATATAAATAATGTTCCCGCGGACATCCTTATGGAAGTACACGCCGGGCTCCCGTGGAAGGTCCTTTAACTTTTGCTCAAGCCTGCTATTCACCCTTATATTTTAGCTTGTTCAGGGTTTGGCTCAAAGGTACTGCTTAAGTAGCTTCTTTTCAATCTTGCGCAAGCGTACCAGCCTGTCCAAAGGCCCGTCCTTGCCAAGGTGCTCTACCCATACCGTGACAAGCCCGGCCCGGTTACCGCCCCATACGTCGGCCAAGACCTTATCGCCTATCATTGCAATCTCATGCGGCCGTGCGTCGAAATGTTTTAATACCCTTTTATAGAACTGCTTGCCAGGCTTGCGATGAAGCAGGGTAGCCCTGATGACTCTGGCATTTAAGGCATCTGCAATGCCATCAAGGTCGTTCGTAACCCGGTTACTGGCAATACACCATCCTTCAAAAAGATCGCGCTGTTTCCTGAGATACGTATCAGTATCTTTGGACAGTTCTATGCCGCGGTACGGTACGAGCGTATGGTCCGCGTCGAAGGCGATGTATTTGATACCCCGTTTTTTCAGTTTTTTAAAGTCAATCGCCGTGATGGAAGTAGCTATGAAGTCGGGAACATAGAGTGGAGTCAAGGCTCCTCGATTTATTTCAATCATGCTGCGCCACCTAGCGTTCCGGCACAGCCATCACAGTAGGTAGTTGACTTACAATCTTCACACATCAGGACCAGCCGGTTGCAACTGACATTGGAACAGTTTTCATAATTGCTGGTGGCTTTTGAACAGTGGATACACGTACCAATGTCTTTTGCATCGGCAGAAAAAGCGGTTGCCATACGGTCATCAAAGACGTAGAGCTTGCCTTCCCATTCGCCGCTGTCGGCGTACGTCTCACCGTATTTGGCAATGCCTCCGTCCATCTGGTAGACCTCTTTAAAACCGCGGTTTTTCATGAGGGCGCTCAGGATCTCACACCGGATACCCCCGGTGCAGTAGGTGACTACCGGCTTGTCTTTCAGCGCTTCGTACTCTGGTTTTTCAATTTCTGCGATAAAATCGCGCGATGTTTGCACGTTTGGCACAACAGCATTTTTAAAGCGGCCAATCTCGGCTTCGAATGTATTGCGTCCGTCAAAAAACACCACTTCGTCACCTCGTTTTTCGAGCAGTTCGTGCACCTGCTCCGGTTTCAGGTGGATACCACCATTCTGTATACCGTTTTCAGATACCACGATTTCATCTGCCGCGCCAAAACTAACAATTTCTTCACGCACCTTGATGCTTAAACGCGGAAAATGATCAACCTGCCCATCGCTCCATTTATACTGGATACCCTTGAACAGAGTGGTTTTATTCATGGCGCTTTTATAAGCCCGTAAAGAATCAAGATCACCTCCCAGTGTACCGTTGATGCCGTGCTTACTAATGATGATTCTACCTCGTAGGCCAAGCTTCTCGCACAGCTCTCTTTGCCATAAACACACCATATCCGGATCTGTAACTGGAACGAATTTATAGTACAGAATTATTTTTTGCATAGTTGAAGAGTATTATATCATACCCCTGTTAATGAATTTATTGACAGATATGATATAATTGTAAGATTGACTACAAAGCTCCATATCAAATAAAAACACAAGCATGTAGACGAAACACCTGGAATATCTAGCAGCTAACACGAGAAATACAGTATGACTAAATCACTGTTTTCAGAAATTGACCAACGCACGCTCATGCATTTCGTGCGCGTGACTACCAGTTTTAGAAGAGAGTTCTTATTATCTTTACTGAACCCGGTAGGAGCGATTCTTATGTACAGCGTACTTGCCTTTTTTATTGGCAAGACTCTCGCCGTTCTAGCAACCGGATCAGACGATCCCCGTCAATATTTGCCCTACCTGGTGATCGTGGCTCTATCGGGAGCATTTTGTAACTGGATCGGCTTCCGGAACATGATCCGTTTGCAAGCCAAGGTTATGAGTTACCTGCAAGCTGAGGCTTTGGAAACTTTATTGAAACGAGGTCTAGGGTTTCATAACAACAACCTGTCCGGCAAATTAGTCTCCGACGCGAATGATTATCCAGGCGCATACGGAGCGCTAAACAGTGCAGTACTCATGAATATTATTCCATTCAGCTGCATAGTTTTAAGTGGTATCATCATCGTTTTTATTAACTCCTGGGTGCTTGGCATTGTTGTGCTGTTGATGTCAGTAACGACTATTATCAGCGCGCTGATCGAGAGCCGACGTCGATCCGGCTTACGTATCCGTCGACTCAAGGCACAAAAAAGGATGATCGGACATTTAGCAGATACCATTACGAACACCCAAACGGTCAAAGCGTTTTCAAATGAACCGACCGAACTGAAAACTCACGAGCGTCATAACCGTGAATTGCTTGAATACCGTCTGCAAGACTGGAGTAGGGTAGCATCGAATGGCAGCCGGCGCCTTGGGGTTCTCCTCCTGTTCCAGATCGGCTTAATCATAGTAGGTATTGAGCTGGTTAGTCGTGATCCGTCCCTGTTGGCCGCCAGTATCTTTGCATTTACCTATAGCATCACACTTGTAAACCGGCTCTTCAGCATCAATGAGATGGTCCGGGGCATAGAAGACGGCCTACTCCAAGCCAGCCCAATGACTGAGATCATTGGTGAATCCGTTGAGATTACCGATAAACCGGGGGCGCAACCACTTCGTATAGCCGACGGATTGATTGAATTCCGGTCAGTAACCTTCCGCTATGAAGATGCTGAGCAGCATGACCACGTGTTCCATGATTTACATTTCAGTATCAAATCCAAAGAAAAGGTCGGTCTGGTTGGTCCAAGCGGGGGTGGCAAATCAACGCTTACCCGCCTGCTGCTGCGTTTTGAAGACATCCAGGATGGCACAATTATGATTGACAGCCAAAACATTGCCAATGTTACCCAAGCTAGCCTGCGTCAGAACATTGCCTATGTACCGCAGGAGCCGCTACTTTTCCATCGTTCTATCTTTGAAAATATTGCGTACGGAAATCCGGAAACAAATCTCGATGCCGTCAAAAGAGCCTCCCGACAAGCCAATGCCCACGCTTTTATCGAAGCACTACCCCACGGTTACGAAACAGTTGTCGGGGAGCGCGGCGTCAAGCTGTCAGGCGGCCAGCGCCAACGGATCGCCATCGCCCGGGCAATCTTAAAGGACGCTCCAATTCTAGTCCTAGATGAGGCCACTAGTGCCCTCGACAGTGAAAGCGAGCACTTAATCCAACAAGCCTTGATGGCACTCATGGAAAATCGGTCAGTACTAGTCATTGCGCACCGTTTAAGCACTATTGCCCACATGGACCGGATTATTGTGTTGGATGAAGGGTCCATTGTTCAGAACGGAACACACAAAGACCTGATCATCAAAAAAGGCTTGTATAGCACTCTGTGGCAGCGACAATCCGGAGGGTTTCTTGAGCAATAAAAAAACCCCGACTTTATGCCGGGGCTTTGAAGTGGTCCTTAGTTCTTAGGTTTCTTCTGATTCACTCTGTGGAGTCTCTACCACCTGCTCTTCAGCTTCAGACGGAGCACCGGCGTCGGCGGCCAAGCTTTCAGCGGCGGCATTTGCCTCAGCGATCTGGTCTTTCGGCATTTCTACCGTTGCGATGGTCTGGTCCGGGTCGGTCATGACCGTCACTTTGTCAGGTACTTGCAAGTCAGCAACCGTCAGTCTGTCCCCAACCTGGGTGAGTTTGGTTGCATCTACCTTCAGCTCGTCTGGCAAGTTTGCCGGCAAAGCCTCTACTTCTACGGTGGTTAATTGAGTTAGTACGATCAAGCTGGCCCTTTCAGCCGGGATCTCGTCACCAACCAGTACGACCGGAATTTCCGCCGACACCGTTTCATTCTGCTTGATAGCCTGGAAAACGATGTGTCGCAGACGGTGTTTGGTTGGCTCAAAATCGACATCCTTAATAAGGGCCAGATGTTTTTTGCCACCGACGGTCAGGTGCACAGGATGGTGTTTGCCGGCCTGACTGTAGGCCTTCAGGAGCGAGACATACTCGCCGGACGTGTGGATAGACTCATTACCGTGGTCATGAATGACCGCCGGTACCATACCCTCGGCGCGTAAGCTTTGTAGTCCTTTTCGGACCTGGGTACGTTCGTGTAATTCGATTGCAATATTCTGATCAGACATAATTCCTCCATTGTCAGTACGTTTGCCCTACCAGTATAACAAAGTATGGACTTGGCAGTCTGAACCAAGTAACCTGTAGAGTAATGGCCTTAGGTTTGAACGAAGCAATATTAGGGGGTGGATTAGTCGTGATCGGCCTGACCGTCTTTGCCGAATCAGGCCTGTTGATCGGCTTTTTTCTGCCCGGTGATACCCTCCTCTTCGGTGCCGGCATTCTGGCCTCACAAGGCATTTTCCCAATCAGCTGGCTGGTCACCGTCATCGTTATTGCCGCCATAATTGGCGATAACGTGGGTTACAGCATCGGCAGAAGACTCGGGCCCCGTCTGTTCAAAAAGCAGGACGGCGTGATTTTCAAGCAGGAATACGTTGCGCGGGCTCACGATTTTTATGAAAAACATGGCGGCAAAACGATTATTCTAGCCCGGTTCGTCCCAATTGTCAGGACCTTCGCCCCGGTTGTAGCCGGTGTTTCCAAAATGCCCCGGAAGCGTTTTGTCATGTTCAATGTCATTGGCGCAGTCATATGGGGTGCAGGCGTTACCTTGCTCGGTTATTACGTCGGTTCACGAATACCCGGCATAGAAAGATTTATTGAGCCGGTTATTCTGGCTGTCGTCCTGCTTAGCATCTCTCCCGCTCTCATACACATTGCAAGAGACCCAAGAATCCGCGGGGCTATAGTGGCAAAAGTGAAGCGTGCCTTACGATTCGTGTTTTTGAACAAGCGGGTAGACTGAAGGTCTTACCCTGATTTCCCCGCTGATTATACCGTCGATGAATTCTTGCGGAGCATAAGAATTAGCTGGGATTACCCGGCCGTATGCCAGGGTTTGCATTCTTAGCCGCTCCTGTTCACTCATGTCAGCCACGTTTCCTCCGCAAATCCATTCTGCTTGGGCCGGCTTTTTTGCACTGTAAAATTCAATTGCACCATCGACCATCTCAGGCCAGGCTTCAGTCGTCTTAAGGAAATACATGGACTTCGCGATACCCGTGAGCACCAGCATATGCCACTGCTCTATGCCTACGGCATATTCACCCTGCGAGATTGCATGCGTGTGACGGTCAATCGCCTGTTCCATACGCCGATTCAACCCATTCAGATAGACCAACATACCGGATGGCGATTCTACGCTGCCCTGGGTGGGTTTATCTGAAGTCATTTATATATTATAGCATATTTGTCAAGAATTTGCCAGTATAAGAAGCCTTGGTTTTGACTATCTTCTCCGGTGTGCCTTCGGCGACTACCATGCCGCCCGCTGCACCGCCTTCTGGACCCATATCTATGATCCAGTCCGCGTTCTTAACGACATCAAGGTTATGTTCAATGATAATCATACTGTTGCCCGTTTCTACGAGCGCATGCAGGACACCGAGCAGTTTTTTCACGTCGTCCATGTGCAGTCCGGTCGTCGGCTCATCAAGAATATAGAGGGTTCTGCCAGTTGGCCGCCGGGACAGTTCGGTTGCCAACTTTACCCGCTGGGCCTCACCGCCGGAAAGGGTCGTAGCCGGCTGGCCTAACTTAATATACCCAAGGCCGACGTCCACCATGGTTTGCAACTTTCTCGCAATCGCCGGAATATTCTCAAAGAATTCCAAAGCGCCTTCACAGGTCATCTCCAGCACGTCACTGATTGTTTTGCCTTTGTAATGAATTTCTAGTGCTTCACGGTTATAGCGCTTGCCCTTACAGACCTCACACGGTACATAGACGTCCGGCAAAAAATGCATCTCAATCTTGATAATGCCGTCTCCCGCGCAGTTTTCGCAGCGGCCGCCGCGCACATTGAAACTGAAACGGCCCGGCCCATAGCCGCGCAGTTTCGCCTCAGGAACGCTTGAGAATAATTCACGGATAGGCGTAAACAACCCGGTATAAGTGGCCGGATTAGAACGGGGCGTCCGGCCAATCGGCGACTGGTCAATAACGATCGCCTTATCGAGGTGCTCAATGCCCTCAATATCTTCATGCCGTCCCGGTACTTCATTGGCACGCATCAGACGGGCGGATAACTCTTTCGCCAAGATGTCATTGATGAGGCTGGATTTACCGGAACCCGACACCCCGCTGACAACCACCATCATGCCGAGCGGGATTTCCACCGTGACGTCTTTGAGGTTGTTTTCTTTCGCACCGCGAATGAGCAGGGATTTTTCATTGCCCTTGCGACGCTTTTTCGGTACATCAATCTGTTTTTTGCCCAGCAGGTACTGGCCGGTAATGCTCTTGGGATTCTTGGCTACCTCATCAGGCGTCCCGGCGGCTATTATTTCACCGCCATGAATACCGGCACCGGGGCCGATATCCAGCAGATAATCCGCCGTCCGTATGGTATCCTCGTCGTGCTCCACAACAATGACCGTATTGCCCAGATCTCTCAAGTGTTTGAGCGTATGGATTAAGCGTTCGTTATCCCGCTGATGCAAACCAATCGAGGGTTCGTCGAGCACGTACAGAACGCCTTGCAAGCCCGAGCCGATCTGAGTGGCCAGCCGGATACGCTGCGCTTCACCACCCGAGAGCGTGGCGGCACTGCGCAGCAGGTTGAGGTAATTCAGGCCGACATCCTGCATGAACTTCAGCCGTGCACAGATTTCTTTTACGACCTGTTCCGAGATGTGCGATTCTTTTTCATTCAGTTTAAAGCTGTTGAAGTATTGGATGGCTTCGTCAATCGACAGTTCACAGATATCCATGATAGACATGCCAGCTACGGTTACGGCCAGCACCTCGGGACGCAACCGGCGGCCTTTACAAACATGGCATGGCCGTTCGCGCATGAAACGCTCGATATCGCGGCGCATGAAATCGCTGTCGGTTTCTTTGTGGCGGCGTTCAAGGTTGGGAATGACCCCTTCGTATGTGGTCTCGAAGTTCCTGCCCATGCCAAGCGAAATTCGATAGGTTTCTTTGCCCGTCCCGTACAACAACTTGTCCAGGTCTTCCCGCTTGAGCTGGCCGGTTGGGACATGAAGGCTGAACCCATGGCGATCGGCCACCGCTTGCATTTTCTTGGTATACCACGCATCGCTATTGATTCGGTTGAACGGGCGGATAGCGCCTTCGGCTATTGTCAGGCGGCCGTTTGGCATTACAAGTTCCGGGTCAACTTCAAGCCGTGAACCCAGGCCGGTGCAAGTAGGGCAGGCACCATGCGGGCTGTTAAAACTGAAAGTACGGGGCTCAAGCTCCGGTATGGCTACATCGGGGTGGTCAATGCACGCGTACATCAGGCTGTAGTCATATTCTTCATTGGTATCGGCGTTAGATACCCTTAATTTACCGTCCGCAATCTCCAAAGCCTGCTCGACGCTCTGTACCAGGCGGCTGCGGCTTTCTTCGTTGTTTACCAGCCGGTCCACCACAATCTCTATCGTATGTTTGTAGTTCTTGTCCAGCTCCGGGAATTCATCGAGCGCATACACTACGCCATCGATACGCGCCCTGGCAAAACCGGCGCGTTGGTATTGCTCGGGGATGTGCTCGAAAGCTCCTTTTTTGTCAGCGACGATCGGTGCCAAGACCATTAAACGAGCGTCTGCCTGAAGTCCGGCGACTTTATCGACGATTGCCGTAGAAGTCTGCCTCTCGACCGGCTTGCCGCAGATTGGACAATGCGGGATGCCGATACGGGCAAACAGAAGCCGCAAATAATCATAAATTTCAGTGACGGTCGCAACGGTAGAACGCGGATTCCTGGAAGTAGACTTTTGGTCGATGCTGATCGCTGGGCTGAGCCCGTCAATCTGATCGACGTCCGGTTTCTCCATCAGGCCCAGGAACTGACGGGCATAGCTACTCAGACTCTCGACATACCGTCGCTGGCCTTCGGCATAAATAGTATCGAAGGCAAGAGACGATTTACCGGAACCGCTTAAACCGGTAATGACAACCAGCTTGTTGCGCGGCAGCTCAACGTCAACATTCTTGAGGTTGTGCTCGCGGGCACCTTTAACAGTTATATACTCACTCATAAAGCCAGTTAATTATACAGATTGTGAGCTAGTTTTTCCAGTCCGCGACGCCTACCGAAACCTCGCCTCCCATTGGATGCTCCGCGCAACCAGTTGGAGTGGGCTGGCCTGTACTGCTTCGGATATCCATTCCACGGCTTCAAGTTTTTGTGTTTCATCGGTTTTAGTCGGAATGCGCATAAATGGTACCGCCGGCTCAATCGGTGCGTAAGGGCCGCATATCTCTGATCCCGCCCCCGTACCTCTAACCTTGCGATGAATAATTTCGTCCTGGACGCGGAGCAGGTCAGCTAAGGGGCCGGGATCAATCCGCAGGGCATATTCCTCCCCCAACGCTGCATACTCCGGTTTAGTGGTAGCCACGATTGTACTGGCACATAGCAGGAGTTTTGAATCATCAATCACCGAGGGCACACTCTGCAATGCAACTTTGCCGTATAAGCGCGACAACAGTCGGTTTAAGCCCGGCTGCGGCGGCACCAGTTTTTCAAAGTGCGTGTAGCGGAGGTTATTGGGTGGATAGACGTGCAGCGACGGTACCCCGACACCCTGATGCACGGGTTCATAGTCTGCCTCAAGTTCGTCCTGCCAGCGGTTTTCACGTAATTTCAGTGACGTCGAATCCCGGAAACCAAGTGCGATACTGCCAATTTGGCTGACTTTTGCCAGAAATTTAGCGACTTCTATCGTCGGACTGATTTCGCGGGTAGCCCGAATGTAGGAATATCTGTCTTGCTCATAATGGGCCATGTATAAAATCTCTTACTCGGTGTTGCAATTATATACCGTTCTAACCGACGTATGCACGCGGCGCCTTGAGAGGCATATCCAGAGGCATGCGTGGCAAAGTGAACACCAGCCCATCCACTGGAAGCGGTGAGGTGTCAACCACGAGTACATGGGGCTTCCAGTCTTCGGCCGCCGTAAAATGCTCCTGGTTCAGGCTCAGTACCCGGCAGATTCCACTCACCAGTTCCCTCCGGCCATCGGCCAAACGACCATCCGTATCATCAAGCGAAAACCCTATCCCATTCGGACCGACCCCCTCTTGCTGCCCTACTTCGAAGTTGCCAGGTATCCAGAGTGAAGCAGTCTGAGGCTTAGGATCATTCTCTGATAAGGCTTGTTCCGCTAAAGCTATTTCCCAGGCCGGGTTATCCGGGTCGAGCGCACGCTGCCGTAAATCACTGCTTTCCGCAAGCTCCACGAAGCGTTCGGCGCGGTCCTGTTCAAGGGCGAGATGTGCAATAAAGCGGTTGGCTTTGGCAGCGATATCCTGTGCTTTCGCCTTCCGTCTGCCATCATTGGGATCGCGCGCGATCGAACCATGCACTTCCGTAAGCGCATCGTTCATTTCCTTCGGCGTAATGAGACTGCACTTTAGCTGTTTCCAAAAAACTGCGCGTCCGATATTGCGCGCCCTATGCTCGGCATCGGCCCCGAACTGGCTCCAGCGACGGCCCGCCTCTGGCGCATTAATCCTTCGCTCAACGGATATATCAGGCCAAGGGTACGTGGTTATATCAGTTTTTTTGTCGCGTATGTGTTTGGGTGGGCGCTGACGTTTGCCGGGTTCGGTTTTTTTCTCTGTCTCCTGTGTTCCCATATACTGTGACAGGCCATAATTCGGCCTCGCGTAGGACGCAAACCCAATCGCCCTACGCCCCATTGTCTCTCCACTCATAACGTTATCCCCTCATATCCGTTACTTTGAGATTACCTGATATCAGTTTAACAATAATAAATACAACTGTAGTACTTTTTGTTGACGTAAAATTGACACCTGTATACTTAGAATCATGCAGAAACAAGACCGCAGTAAACTGAAGAGGATTGGCGTGGATATACTTGGCATTATCCTTATTATTGGCGCGGGACTAACAGCCCCCATCCCCGGCCCGGGCGGTATTCCCCTGCTGATATTAGGCCTCAGTCTGCTGGCTACTAACCATAAGTGGGCAGAGAATATTTTATTGCGCGTCAAAGCACACGGCGTAAACATTTCCTCCAAACTTTTTTCAGAAAACCCTAAGATTCGCTGGGCTATCGACCTCATAAGCATCGGCCTGATCGCCCTTGCCGTAATCTTGGCCATGAACGTGACGCGCAGCATATTCCTTACGGCCACGCTCTCCATGACCGTCATTGGGCTGTTTTTGTTCTTTGGTAACCGTAAGCGCTGGGAGAATATTAAACGGCGCTTTAAAAAAGCTTAAGCTAATGAATATTTTTGACTTGGCTGCAACTACATGTAGAATATCCTCAATAACTGAGGAACAAGGTAATGCTGGAGTTGATTGTGCTGGGAAAAATCCCGGGTACCGAAACATATATAAGCGTTGAAGCGGTCGGTGCGCTCCTGGTGCTACTAGGTATGCTCTGCTTATATCGGATCAGGCGCGCGGCGGTTCGTTCAAGCCTAAAATCAAGCGGAGCTTAGCTCACATCAAGCGGTACGGTGCTCTCGCCGTACAATTGTAGCTCTCCTAACAGGTAGCGTTGTTGATCGGTCAAAGAATCATCGCTTGCTAAAGCCGCCAAACGGTTGAAGAATTTAGCAACCCGGCTTTTTTCTTTGCCGCCAGTCAGGCGCCGGATTCTGAACTGCTCCCATGCGGCACGGTCCTCGTCACTCAATGAGCGCGGAAAATTACGGGCTTTGTAAAGCGGCAGCAGCCCGTTGAGGCGCTCATCCTTGAAGGCCACCGATAAGGATGACAACCCCTCTTCGTCTGCCGCTCTCACTACACTCATCTTAGTTTTGTCTTCCCTCTCAAAAAAGCCGTCGTAGAGCCTGGCATCAATGTCGGCTTCCTGCTCCAAATACTTAAGTTCCCGCTCCGAATCCATAAGCTCAACCGCCTGCCTGACGAGTCCAGGTAGTTCCGTAAGGGCCTGTAACTTCTGGAAATTCTGTTCTATCGCTTTCGGATCAAGCTTAAGGCGTTCCTGGCTCGACTCATCAAGCACCCCCATCGGTGCAATCGCAGGGCAACGGTTGAACTGCAGCGTCTTAACCGGCAAACGTGGCCCCGGATCATCTTTTATGCGCCGCATCGCTTCGGCCAGAACTTGAGGCGTCATATCGGCATAGGGAGTTGGATCGTAGCGTAGATCGTAAACCAGCACGCCCTGCCGTTTCGGATGTTCGGAAAGCACCGTAACGGCTGTGGTTTTTTCAAATTCGTTCTGGTATTTTCCAGACGTGTATAAAAACGGCTTGCGCGACATCGCTATCTCAAACGCCCTGTTTTTGTCCCTTAGTTGCAAGAGGTAGTCGAACAGTTTCGGTTGTTTGCGCTTAATAAGCGCGGTCAGATCTATCAGCGCCCGTACGTCACTTAAGGCATCATGGGCATTACTGTGTTCTATGCCGTTTGCAGCTGAGAGTAACTCAAGCCGGTTTGCCGGTTTGCCGTCAACGACCGGCCAGATAATTCCTTCCGGGCGGAGAGCCCGTGTCATCCTGACGACATCCAACAAATCCCAACGTGACCTCCCGTCCTGGTACTGCCACTCATATGGGTCGTAAAAGTTCCTGTACAGCAAGTATCGCATGAACTCATCATCAAACCTGACGGAATTGAAACCGGTAAAGATAGTACCTGGCAAGGCAATTTTTTCATGGAAATATTTCAGAAATTTCGCTTCTGTTATACCTTCCTGAATTGTCTGTTGGGGCGTTATACCGGTAATGAGTATGGCATCGGGGTCGGGCAAGACGTCTTCAGTCATACGGATGAGGATATTTTCGGGCTCACCGATCGGCTTCAAATCCATATCGGTCCGCTGGCCGGCAAACTGCATTACTCTCGCATCGCGTGGATTGACGCCAGAGGTTTCCAAATCATAAAAGAAAAAGCTTGCGGACATGTTATCAGTCTATGCGGAGGGTTTGAACCCGTCAATGTAAGCTTGAATTATCTGTCACAGATCTCCGCAGATCATAGTCCTCAAGATGATAAAGGTTCTCGAATATAGGCTCAGTACTCGAATTCACCGGCGGCCCCGATAACGATGCGGTCACCTGGCTCGATACCCTGACGCATAAGCTCATGCTGGATACCCATTTTTTTCATGATATCCCTCAGTCGTCCAAGCCCCTCTTCGCTTGCAAAGTCAGTCCGCCGCGCAAACCGTTCGATTTTAGGGCCGGTGATAAGAAAAAGATGGTCCTGTTTTTGCAAATGCCAGCTTTCGGGCTTCTGCATGCGGAGTACCGGCAGCCCGGCCTCAGGCTCCGTCTCCTCTTCTAGTCTGCTCCGTTCTGCCATAACAATTGCCTTGATGGCATACAGTAACTGCGGTAAATTCTTCTTGCTTTGGGCCGATATGGCGTGAATTTCCGTGCCTTCAGGAACGACAGTTCTAAGTTCCTTGATTCGGTCTTCGATGATCTCATCGTCAAGCCCGTCTATTTTATTGAGGGCGATGATCTGAGGGCGCTCGGTAAGGTCAACCTTATAGGCACGTAACTCTTCTTGAATCGTGGTATAGGCCTTAATGAGGTCTTCGTTGTAGCTATCAATCAGATGTAATAACACCGCCGTACGCTCCACATGGCGCAGAAACTCATCCCCCAACCCTTTACCTTGACTGGCGCCCTCAATAAGACCTGGGATATCTGCGAACAGCAGAGTCGCTTCTTCGTCAATTGGCACCATACCCAGATTGGGTTTTAGGGTGGTAAAAGGATAGTTCGCTATTTCTGGCCGCGCGTTGCTCACACTCGCCAGCAACGTAGACTTACCGGCATTCGGCAGACCCACGAGCCCCACATCGGCAATCATCTTCAGCTCCGCGGTAAGCTGGAACTGGTCTCCAGGTTCGCCTTTTTCGGCGATCCGGGGAGCTTGCCGGGTACTGGAAACGAAGTGGGCATTTCCGAAACCACCGCGTCCGCCTTTCGCGATAACTACCGTTTGACCGTCCTCTTGGAGGTCGGCCAATACTTCCCCGTCAGTGTCACTCAGCACCGTACCAACCGGTACCTCAACCACAAGGTCAGTGCCGTTTTTACCATGTTTGCGCCGTTTTGAACCCGGCTGGCCGGGCTCTGCGGTCAGCAGTCTCTGGTAGCGAAACGATGCGAGGGTATTCTGGTTGCGGCTCGCTTTGAATATTACGCTTCCGCCGTGTCCGCCATCACCACCGTCAGGACCACCTTTGTCTATGAATTTTTCGTGCCTAAAACTGACAATACCATTCCCGCCATCGCCAGCTTTAACATCTATCTGAACTTTATCAATGAACATATAGGGGTATTATAGCTTAGCCTACCGAGAAGACTGATATTAATCTAATAGATGTAACGATAATTGCTTGCTTCTTGGGCACTTACCGTACGGTACGTGACCCTACCCCAATAAGGGAAGTTCATGTCAGAGACGAGCGCCGAACCGTCTTCATTAACTTTCTCAACGAAAGCAACGTGGCCTAATACGTGCGTACCGGTCTGCCATAATACGGCTCCGGCTCGCGGCTGGTTGCCGGTCGGCAGCCCCATACTGCGGGCTATCGGATACCACGTAATAGCATTACCCAGGTTACTCGGAATGGGGTTGCCGGTTTCCCGGCGGCGGTTAGCCGCATGCCAGGTACACCAGCCGTAGTCATAGCCATTCGCACTGTAGACCGGATTAACTCCTCCCCATGCAAAGCTAGAGACAGGCATCCGGGAAGCGGGTTGAATAGCATCTGGAATAACAATTTCGGTACCGACTACCAGCCCGCTTACTTCAGCGTCATTGACTGCGATAATCTGGTCCTTGTTCGCACGGTACTTTTCGGCCAGACTTTCCGGTGTATCACCGGCCTTAACGGTATAGACAATGCCGTTAACCGGTGGAATAGTCAATTCCTTGCCGGAGAGCACACGGTCTCCGCTCAGACCATTCGTCCAGCGGATACTGTCGGAGGTAACACCAAACTTCTGAGCAATAGAAGTTATGGTATCACCTTCTTGAGTGACATACTTTTTAATGTCCTTACGGGATGGCAAGGAGGCAGCAATAACCTGAGGCTTGTTGACCACCTGTTCGTCTGCGGTAATAGCCAGCTTAGAGCGGTGGCTGTCGGCCGTATTCGTAACCGAAGGAACTTCTTCAAGACTGGTTGACCGTGCGATATGCACGGCAATATCAGCCGAAGACAATTGGTCTAATGGGTTAGTGGTATACGTTTCACCTGCCAGAAGCGCATTTTGACGCGATTCGGATGACGGGGTGGAAGAGGACGTAATGAAACCTACCACAACGGCAAGTAGGGCTAAATTGGCGGTCAATATACCGTACCGGACGACACGTTTACGGTGGCGTTTTAGGGTACGGCTGAAAGCTCGATTGATCGTTCTCTTGTTACGCGCGCCTACTCTTGTAAGCGTGTGTGATGAAGTACGAATAGTATCTCCCGGTGATAATTTTTCACCGACCCGAACTGGATCTTATTATTATTTCAGGAGTGTTCGACCATTCCTGGTATTTTGATAAAGCAATCCGGGTTAAACCGAATATAAGCCCCGCTCATATCCAGTTAGTTGATGATTATAGCAATTCAGGCAGCAATTAGCAAGCTTTTTACGCTTATCTACCCCTGTTAGCTACCGCCGCATAACCTCGTACAGTACTGGCGGGTAAGAGCTTCGTGCTCGCTTAGAGTCCGAGAGTAGTGCGTGGTACCGTCATCTCCGGCTACAAAGTACAAAAAGTCGGTATTTGCGGGGTTAGCTACCGCCTCTAAAGACAGTTTACCGACATTACTGATAGGCGTCGGTGTCAGCCCGCCGTTCCGGTAGGTATTGTAGGGCGAATCATAGGTCAGCGTAGGCGGTTGCCCATCCAAAATAGCCCCGTACTTAGCAGTCGGATCAGATTCAAGCCGTATGTTTTCTCTGAGTCGTTTAAGAAATACCTGGGCGACTTTCGGCTTGTCTTCACCCTTATTAACTTCCTGCTCAATGATGGAGGCTAGAATCACACCCTGATGTACGGTCAATCCTTGCCGAACAATCCCTTCCCTCACCTGAGGGGTAAGGCTCAGATGCATCTGGTCTAATGACTTGCGTATAATCTCTTCGGGCCTTGTGGTGGTGGTTTTCTGGAAAGTTTCGGGGAATAAATAACCCTCCAGGTTTGCTCCTTCAGGCTTATCAACCAGGGCCGGGTGATTCCGATATAAATCAGGGTTGAGGGCTGCATCGACATCCTCTGCCGAATAACCGGCGTTAATGAGCCCGGCTCGTACTTCATCGATTCTTTTGCCTGGCAAGATTGTAATCGAATCAGTTGCTACATTTCCCCGTGTCAGTTCGGCCACCATTTCCTGGACCGACTGATTGAACCGCAGTTTGTATGTCCCGGCCTGTATCTTATCCCTTAGGTTTTTAGACCTGACATACGCCTCAAACGCCCATGCCTTCCGTATCAACCCCTCTTCCTCTAATTGCAAACCTATCTGCTTGATGGTCGAACCGGGAGCAACCGTAATAAGCCTGCTTTCTTCGGACTGGCTAACCGCCTGCAGGTTCTGGGTATAGATATGGCGCACGACGGCACCGGTTGCTATCAACGAAAATATCGCTAATACAACGAAGATAGTCGCAATTTTCTGCACCAATGATTGTTTTCTCCGTAACGAATAATTTCCCATGGGCTAGTGTTTCCCTTCTAAATAATCTGACAATATGTAGACGGCGGCGAGCGCGTCTATGTCGGCTTTAACGTATGGCTTACCTGAAGCTTTTAACTCTGCTTCGGCACTGACTGAAGTTAAAGCTTCGTCCTGGGCAATGATATCACCGCCAAACCTTGCCTGCAGATCACGAATAAACTGCTCGGTGTAGCGGGTCTGGTCGGTGTCGGCATGACGTAAATTTCGGGGTATCCCAACGACTATTTTACCAATAGATTCTTCGCGGATGATTTTCTCGAGCTGTGCCCAGACGGTTTCGTCGTTTTTGAGCGTCTGCAGTGGGCGCGGCAGCCTCGCTATAGCGCTGGCATACGCTACGCCGACACGAACCGTGCCGACATCAAGAGCCAATAAATTACCGCGTTCACTCTGTTTCATTCTTTTCAAACACGATTGTTATCTTATCCGTTTTCTTGGGAGTCGAGTAGACCCAAAACGGGCTATAGTCTATGGTTACGTCGCGGATGCCCGGCCGGGATTGGATGATTTCTTCAGTTTCACCGCGTTTCTTACCGGCTACCTCATTACGGACCGCTTCAATGTCAAACTGCGGGCCGGCTACGACTACGGACTGGACACTTACTATCAACGAGCCGTTAGGCCGTTTTTCTTTAATGCGCAGTCCCGCTTGGTCAATGCCATTGTCTTGGATATCCTGCTTATCGGTGTCTATCTGATTTTTGGCCTGGCTCTCAATGAGCTTTGAAAGGTCATCTTTTTTGACAGCCTGAACGGCGTAGATTGTCTCAAGCGACACCGTAACCTCGGAAGCTTCTTCGTTTACCCTAGGGGTACTGGTAATTACCGGCGCTTTCATGGCGTCCGTATCCGGCACGCTAATGAGGCCTTCGCTGTCGAGCTCTTTTTGTAGCTCTTCTTTGGCGTTCGTACTGCTCCGTTCAGTAAGTTTTTGCTTCGCTCCGTCGATATCCTGCTGGCTGACCACTTTGACAATCTTGCTCGTGCCACCGGTCATTGCCGTGTTATCGGTACCGTTAATCCCAGAAAAACCTGCCACGCTCCATGTCCTGCCACTGCTGATGTTGTACTGGTCACCCGCTTTCTGGGCCACGACATCGACGGATTCAACCGCTGTCGTACACGTCCGGCTGCCTCCGCTGAAGCTGCTCGCAGGAAGTGTTACGGCTTCTTGGGTTATAAACGTCAGGTTGTTGGTGCTTAGCCCGGTACCTGCCGGTACGGTAACCCGTCCATCGGCTTGTGAGCAGTTTTTCAGACTTACTTCTCCGGACGCCTTAGTGCCGTCATCCCGCTGACCGGTTGCAGCCACTTTTTCCGAATCAGTTTTCTTGATTTCTTTCTGTACGAGCGGGATTCGCAAGCCCTCTTCGTCGAGCTCCGATATATCCGTGGCGGCCGTCATGTCAAAATCGGTCGTGATGCTCGAAGTGTCAGTTTTAATTACAATCCGGGCTTTCGGCAACACCGCATTGGCTACGAAAAAGCCGATGAGCAACAGCACTAGCGCTCCTCCACCGAGGATTATCGCCAGCCGGAATCGTTCAAAGTTTGGTACTTTAAGCTTTTTATCTGGCTTTACGGCAGCCGCTGAAGAACCGGTAGCTTCCGGCACGTCCTGGTCCACTTCTATGGTTTCATCATCTTTTATTTTAAGACCGGCAAGGGCTCCGATTGGCTTCGTCTTGTCCAGCTTTGGTTCGTTGCTGTCAGAATCTATTACGGAAATCGGTTCGCTGAGTTCTTCCTCTACGGCTGGTACGAACGGTTTGCTCTGCAAAGTATGCGCTACGTATAAACCCGCTGCCCCGGCAAGCGATATGATGCCCGTTTCAGAGGTTATAAGCACCACTCGCTTTTTAGCGGTATCCGCTGAGCGCTTAAGTAATTTCATGTTTACCGGACTCTGCAGTACTGCGGCCCGCTTCGGGAGGACCAGCGCGACTATTTTGCTCTCGCTCTGCCGGACTTTATCTATCAGCCCGGTTATCTCATCGTCAAGATCGACGTACATTACATCTTTTGGTGCAGCACTCATACTCGTAACATCCTATCTATCTTTTCCCTGATTGAACCGACCGGACGGTCGGATTCCTGCTGCACGGTGTCCAACCCCACGCGCAGCAGCCCCATTGCAGTAATAAACGTATGATCCGAAACATTACCGGTATTGTCAATGATCCCGGCGACTTGGTCCGGATTAATGAGACGGATGATCGGCTTTCTGCTAAACGGCAGTTCCTTGTACCAAGGAGTAGATTCTAGCCTGGAAAGCAAATTAGGCAGTGACGATCCGCCACCGCACAAAAGTAATTGATTCGGAAGATGGTCCAACTCATCAAATTCGGCAAGTGCCAATTCAACGCCGCTCAACCAGACGTCCAGCGTCGATTCAACGGCTTTTTCAGTAGCCGGGCCATACCGTCCGTTCAGTCGGCTACCGCTTAATTGGAGCTTTAGCTCTTCCGCCTGGTTAAACGGCAAGTTGAGATTGCGCTCAATAGCTTTGGTGAATGCCCTCCCCCCAATACCAAACATCTTCGTTCCCTGTACGCCGCCTTCATTGACGACAGCAATATCGGTCGTACCGCCGCCGACATCCATGAGTATGGCACTCATGTTGGCATTCGGGTCGTTACCGATAATTGATCGGGCGACCGCAAAGGGCTCGGCCGCTACGGCAACCAGATCCAGGTCTAATTCCTGGGCCGTTTTCTCCAGAGCTCCGATGTGCACCAGCGGTGCAAATGCCGTATAGAGTTGCACCAGTACTTCACGGCCCTGGAATCCAACCGGATTCGTAACGTTGTATCCGTCGATATCCATCCGCACCAACGCACTGTTCACAAGCCGTATCTCAACCTCTTTGCCGCCAAGTTCTCTGGCTAATTGCTTCTTGGCCTGGGTGGCAGCGCGGTCTTGGACCAAGCCGATAATGCGCTCTACCTCAGCAATATCCATTGTCCTGTCAGGGTTTTTGCGCGTGCAGCGGACAGTCGTCGTCGTACCCTTGACCAGTTCACCGGCTATGCCGATAACGGTTGTACGGGCGCTGATGCCCGCCTGATTCTCGGCTTGCGTTAAAGCGGCATCACAATTAGCAACGACCGCGCCGATATCTGCTATGGCGCCGGCCTGCATATCGGCCAGGCTCTGGTGTGCCCGGCCGACGCCAAGGATTTCTACCTTATCGTCTTTCACCTTGCCAATCAGTGCTTTGACGTACTCCGTTCCAATATCCAGTCCAATAAGGTATTGGCCGTCTGAATCGGCATCAGTACGAGCTTTGCGTGATCTCGCTATCCCCTTTATTTTATCAAGCATAATCAGTTTTTATTTTAGCACGCGACTCTTGAATTACGAGTTTTGAATAAGTACGCCGCCGAGCCTGGCGATCTGTTCTGGTGTGACGTCGGGAGCGGCTGTTATTTGCTCAGGTATCGTCATCATGTCCATTGAGGTTGGTTTGGCTTGCAGAATGTCTGCTAGCAGCGGTGAATCAGGCATGTTAAAAGATGACCCATCGTGGGTTCTGACTTCCATTTATTTTTCCCCTTTTCAAATTTGTTACATTCTAAGCCTACGCTTATGACGGGCCATGTTCAACCCTTCGTGGTAATGTTTACTTCAAAATAGCCTTAATACGACGAACACCGGCGGAGCTCGCTTCTTCTTTGGTGATTTTGAAGGTCTTCCCATTGTCAGCGAGTTGACCGGTATGTTCTACATGCGGCCCGCCACATATCTCTCGTGAATAGTGCTCGCCGTCCGGATCGCCCACGGTATAGACTTTCACGGTTTCGCCGTAGCGGTCACCGAACGCGCCCATGACACCGCCGTCAAGTGCCTGTTTGGTGTTCTCTTCGCGCCAGCTCATCGGCCAGTCTTTTTCTATCTGTTCATTCACAATGCGCTCAACTTCGGCAATCTGCTCCGAAGTAACTTTTTCAGGATGGGAAAAATCAAACCTCAACCGTTCGGCTGTGATGTTGCTGCCCCGCTGGACCACGTGATCTCCGAGGACGATGCGCAGCGCCTTATACATAAGATGAGTTGCCGTATGGTATTTGGTTGAGATTTCACTGTGGTCGGCCAGCCCGCCCTTGAATTCACCTTTGGTGGCAGTTTGGGAGCGGAACCTTTGCATTTCCATTTCAGCTTTGTAGTCTTCGTAAAACTTTTCATCAAGTTCGAATCCCCGTTTATAAGACTCTTCCAGGGTGAGCTCTAAAGGGAAGCCAAAGGTATCATAAAGCTTAAAGGCCATTGCCCCGCGAATAACGGGTTTGAACTCTGAACTGTGCGATTCACTCTCCTTCATATTGTGCGCCCCTGTTTCTGTACGATTTTCAAAGTATTTTACTTCCTGACGTATAGCTGCCATTTTTTCAAATTCTTTAAGGCCTTTTCTAAGCGTTTGCTTAAAGGCCTTCTCTTCTTTTACGAGCACTGAGGCCACTTCATCGCGCCGCGCCCTCACTTCAGGATAGTCCTGTTCGTAGAGGGAAGTTATGGTCGGTATGATCTGCTCAATGAAGTTCTGTTCAACTCCCAGGTCAAATGCCTTGAGGATTGCCCGGCGCATCAGGCGGCGCATGACATAGCCTTGCTCTTTGTTGCTTGGCACTACCCCGTCAACCGCCAAAAAGGTCGCGCCACGCAAATGGTCGGCGATCACGCGCATGCTTTCGGTATGCTCGTCATACGACTTGCCGGATAGATTCTGCAGGGATTCGATAATAGGCCAAAGCAGGCTTATTTTAAAGACGTCAGGCGTATCGAGGGCAGCGGCAGCAATTCGCTCTAACCCGCCGCCATAATCAACATTGCGTTTCGGCAACTCCTCAAAACCGTTAGTGGTCTTAACATATTGCATGAACACAGAGTTACCCAGCTCAATGTATCGGCCACAGTCACAATTCACGTGGCAGTATTTGCCCCACTTCTCATCGTGCTGAACATCCGGATACAGATAGAACATTTCCGTATCGGGGCCACCGGGTTCGCCCGCCGGCATGGTATCTGCCTTGCCCGTTCGGCACCACCAGTTCTTGTCGCTGTAAAAGAAGATACGGCCGCCTTGGTCACCCACTTCATAACCGCGCTCCTCACTGCCTATGTCGACCTGTTTTGCGTCTATACCGGCGGCAGTAAATATTTCGGACCATACCGCCGCGCTTTCCATGTCTTTAGGAATGCCAATTGCCTCGTTACCGCTGAAACAGGTGACGTAAATACGGTTCGGATCAAGTCCTATTTCAGCCGTTAAAAACTCCCAGAACCAGTTAATCTGCTCTTTCTTAAAGTAGTCACCCAGGCTCCAGTTGCCAAGCATCTCAAAGAACGTCGTATGACGGTTGTCACCGACTTCTTCGATGTCCTGGGACCGTAGGCAGGTCTGGCTGTCTACCAGCCGCGTACCGTCAGGGTGCGGCTCACCCAGCAAGTAAGGAATAAGCGGCTGCATTCCAGAGCCTGTGAACAGCGTTGTCGGGTCATTCTGGGGTACAAGCAACGCCCGCGGAATAACGGAATGCTGACGGGCCTTAAAAAACTCTAAATAAGCGGAACGGATTTCTTGTGCAGTCATATGAAGTACATTGTAACAGAGGTGGTATGGCTGACAAACCGGGCCATACGTTTTGTTATCTTTATTCTGGAATGATGCGCACAATCAGATCGTTTCTGCCGTTGTCGGTAGTAAGCAAGAGGCTGCCGTCTTTGGTGCTTACAACGCTTCTAATTCGCCCGTACTCGCCCTTAAAGAGTTCCTGCTGGGACGTTACTTGAAAGTTCTCATCGTACTCCATAATGCAGACATGTTGGTCCTTCAACACTGCCATGGCCACCGCACCCTGCCAGCCCTTCCATTTTTGATCGGACAGAACGGCTATGCCCGAGGGAGCAATGGTGGGCCGACCGGATTTCCATGCGGCTTCTATCGCATTGGGATACTTGGTTAGATCGGTCATGGGAACGGTTTCGTTATACTCCGGAACAGGATCCCAACCGAAGTTCCCGCTTTTAAGGACATTTAGTTCATCATCCGTGCCTGGCCCGTGTTCCGCGCTAAAACCAAATACACCGTCACGAGGGGTATCAAACAGTGCAATACCCTGCACGTTCCTGTGACCGTAACTAAATATCCTCGGGTCAAACGGTTCAGGCAGATTACCCTCCACCGCTGCACCATCCCTGGTAACTCGCAGTATCTTACCGGCCAGGCTACGGGGGTCTTGCGGATTTCTGCCGCGGGCCGTATCGCCCGTTCCAAGCCAGATCACGCCTTCCGGGCTGATTCGTGGGCGGCACCCCGAATGCCTACCCGACACTTCATTGGCAGGTATGCCGCTGATGATGTCGGTTTTGTCAGATAAGCTTTTGTGGTCATCCGCCACCCGCCAGCGGCTTAAGCGGATATCAGAAACGGTGTTGTAACAGGCATAGATAAAGCGGTTTTCCTGGAACGAGGGATCTACCGCCAGACCCATCAGGCCGCCCTCACCTTTTGCCTCGATATCTTGCACCATACCCAGGGCGGATACGGTAGTACCGTCAATAATTGAAATCGTACCAGCCCGTTCAGTGAAGACAATTTTGCCATCCGGAAGTTCTGCTACGTCCCAAACATTACGCAGTCCCTCCGCCACTGCTTCGGTACGAAGACTGGGCGCATTGTCACTTATGGCGGGGATTTCACGGGATTCAGGGGCATGCGGGCGGTTGACACTATACAACAGCAGCCCCAGTGTCAGGAGCAAACCGGATACAACTAGTAAAGCGATAATGTTTTTGCGCACAACTAACACTTTACACCAAGACCTCAGATGACGATACCGCCGCCGACAACATTTTCGTTGTCATATATAACGGCTGATTGTCCAGGAGTAAGCGCCCGTACCTGCTGGCCTAAATCAAGGGTGGCGGTTTGGCCATCCAGTGTAACCGTACAATCTACCAGCGGTGCCCGGTATCTCGTGCGCACCGAATACTGCCGGGAAGTATCGGGTGCTTCGTTAATCCAGTGAAGCGCGGTGACTTCCAGCTTTCCAGCCCATAATTTGTCGTCATCAAGATCGGTGGTCACATAGACCTCGTTTTTATCCATGTCTTTGCCAATGACATAATACGGCAGTCCACCACCAACGTTCAGGCCGTGGCGCTGCCCAATGGTATAGAAGATTGCGCCTTCGTGCTCGCCTATCGCTTTGCCCGAACGGTCTATAATAGCCCCGGGGTTTGCCGTCACGTACTGCTCGAGGAATTCTTTTATGCCGACTTTCCCGACAAAACAGATGCCTTGGGAATCCTTCTTGGCCGCAGTCACAAGTTTAAACTTAGCAGCCAGTTCCCGAACAGCTGGTTTTTTATACTCCCCGATTGGGAAAAGCGTTTGTTCGAGCGCTTCAGTGGTAACGCGGTACAGGAAATAGCTCTGGTCTTTATTGGCATCCAGCCCGGTTAAGAGCCTGCCGTCTTTAGTGCGGGCGTAATGTCCGGTGGCGATTAGTTCCGCCCCGTCCGCCAGAGCCGCTTTCAGGAAGAGTTTGAACTTCACCTCCTGGTTACACATGATGTCGGGGTTCGGGGTTCGGCCGGCTTTGTATTCATCGATCATGTATTCGACTACCTGCTGGCGGTATTCTTTTTCAAAATCATACAGTTTGAAGTCTATGCCAAGCTGTACCGCAACCCGCTTGGCGTCCTGATAGTCCTCTTTCCAGGTACACGGCATGCCAGGCAGGTCCTGGCTCCAGTTTTTCATGAACACGCCCACGACGGAATAGCCCTGCTCTTTCAGCAAGGCCGCAGTAACGGAGCTGTCCACTCCGCCGCTCATCCCGACATAGACGGTTTTACCCATACCGGATTACATTACCACATTTCAAACTATTGACGAAAAGCTATTATTATTTTAAAAGGGGCGATCGCCGCGTTCAATTTTGGTGCGGAGGACTTTCATTTGGTACTTACGCCCAAGCCAAAATGTAGAGAGAATCAGTGGTATCAGGATAGCCGCGGGCTGCCACAGTATTTTCACCTGTTGCTTTGTACCATTCGCCTGGTCGTTCCCGGCTGCCGCAGCTGCATCCTCCTGGCTTAACGGGCCGTTGGCTATGCCTACGAGCTGCAAGAAGGCAACGTTGCCATTAGCGTCTGTCACCTTAATGATAATGTTATAGACACCCGGATTCTCATATACGTGGGAAATATTGAAGGTCCCGGGGAAACCCAGGCTTATAAGGTCTGCTGATGTTCCATCCCCCCAGTCCACGCTTACGGCGTATGGCCCGGTTCCACCGGATAAGATAATCGGCCAGTCAAGCGTTTGCTTGGGGTTGGCGCCACGCTTGGCAAAGTTACTTGTAAGCGTCGGGCGCGTGCCCGTACCAGCTCGAGGATCATTGAAGGTTACTGTCACGATATTGGAGTCTGGTCCTGCTTGATCAAGCGCGTCGAACACCCTTGCTACTAATTCGTTCTGGCCGGTAAACAGGTCTATCACGATGCTGTAGCTGCCATTGCGGCATTGGGCGGAGCCGGCAAAGACATTATTCTTAAACAGTTTAACCAACACGTCATCCGGGCACAGACCGCTGACCGTTACGGGCAACGTATTGAAGCTCTGCCCGTTCCCCGGGATACTGATGGTCGCTCCTCTAGAGGGGGGCGGGGATGAAATCTTACCTTCGATACCTACAGAGCCGGATTCTTCTGCGGCCTTAGCTACCGGCATGAACAACACGCCCGTAACTGCCACGAGCAACCCTGCAAATGCGATGATGAATCTTTTGTTTGTCATGTACGTAACTCTTATGCATATAGTATCACAGCATTTATACAGCCGCCTATCGATCAGGCGGCTGTAGGTTTCTCTTTAACGGTTTTGTTTATTTCTTACGGGGCTGCTTGAGCTTACGCTTCTTGCCGAACTTCTTCTTGTAGAGAAGGAATCCGCCTGCCCCTACGGCTACCACCAGGGCGGCAAGCAGGGCCAAGAACCAGACTGGCAAGTACCAGAACGATACGCTTTGCGTGATCAGCTGTCCGCCGTTACCGTGCGAGACACTGATACTGGCGGTATAGCGGCCCAGGCTGTTGGTGTTTTCAAGCTTGTCGGTAAATATACGGACACTGCCAGGTAATATGTTCCCTCGTGGGTCCTTATTATTCAGCTCGTAGCTGGAGACTTCTTTTTTGCCCTTGTTGATAGTCACGCGGCCAAACGGCTTGGAAAAGCTGTTACCATTGTTCTTTATCTCAACCGCCAGTTCGTTCGGCGGGTTAATAAAGAAGCTGCCGGCCTTGCCGTCACGCTGGGCCTGCACCTTGCGTACTTGTATTTGCTCGCGGATATCCCCGGAAACTTCTACCAGCACCAGTGATGCCACGCTAGCGGTTAGGGTCACCTGACGGTCGGTGTTCTCATCTACGCCACCAGGTGCAGCCGTAAAGCGGATCGCACCGTAATAGGCGCCTGGGGCTGCATTGCCCGGCACGTCTATGGACAGTTCTACTTCTTCTGCCTCTCCCGGCTGAAGTTCAATATCGCGTAAGCCCTGAATGAAGGGTTCAAGCGAACTCGGTGGACGCTCACGATTGTTTTCTACGATAATCTTTGGCTCCCCGCTTGTACCATCCGATTCAAAGTCGTTAAGGGTTGCTTTGGCTATAACAGGGGCCTGGGTCACGTTCTTCACAGATATAGTGAATGTCTTTACCTCTCCCGGGTTAACCTGCAAAAGTTCGGTTCTGGTTGGTGATATTTGCAAGCCATTACCAGTACCTTCTTGCTGAGCCTTCAGCGGAATTGCGGCAGCCGACAGACATACCAATACACTTACCAAAAGTGTCATATGCCTTTTAAAAGACATGTTTTCCTCCTAAATACGTTAAAAACTGCTTATGGCTGATTATACAAAATAATCCTGCAATAGCGAAACAGTTTTTAGAACAATGCCGTTGCGATGTATGTGGCGGTAGTGCTATACACGCCAGGCGGCTGGCCGCGAGGAACGTTTACCATATAACTGACAGTGAAAGTGTTAAAGTCCGTTGAGTTTGGTGAGGTTGCGATTGTCCCATTGCGGAACGTAAACTGATTGACGTTATTGTAGTCACCTATGGGGTTTGCCGTACCCGCCCCTAAGGGGTTTAACCCTACGGCAGGCGCGGTGTTGGCACGCAGATTGATACCATATTGGCTGGTACCCGGCGCACTCGGCGCCGGAGCGGCATTTGGATTAATAATATTATTACCGGAGGTCATGGTGGTGCCACGCAAACTCACCGTATAGCCGCTGACGTCATTGGTGGCCCCGGCAAACTGGGAAGTGCCGACGCTCGGCGCGTTAAACCGCAGTTCCCCCATGTCTATTGCATTGCCTGTGGCATTGGTGCAGTTGGGCGCGACGGTAATGCCCACGCAGAATGTAAGATACGGCGGTACAAATCCGTTTGCGCCCAAACCGCCATCCGTACTGAACAGCACCGCACCGTCATCAGTCCAAGGATCGGTTGCATCTTCCGAGACATGCGTGCTAATACGTACAAAGGTAGTAGTCGCGGGGGTAGAAGGATTTATAATGTTATCAATGATGTAACTTACCGGCTGCGGTGCAACTGCTGAGGAAGACCGGGTAAGGACCAGCCGGTTCACGCTACTGCTGGGGTGCACGGAAAACCCCGTTACTCCGGCTTGGCTAGCGATTGCCGCGGCAGCAACAGAAAGTCCGTCAGGGGCAGTACACGGCGAGCCGGTAAACGGTCCATTGCTGCAGTACTCGAACTGAATAGAGCCGATTGCGCCAGAACTGTTTATATTAAAACGGAAGGTATGTGCCGTTTGAGCAGACGGTTTGGATGTCTGCACACGCACAGACCGACTCGTTAATGGGGCCGCATTCAAAAAATAATGTTGGGACAAAACTACAGCAGGCACTGCTATGAGTAGCAGTGCCTGCGCCATTATGCGCCGCTTAAAGTTTCGACCTAGTAGAGCTTTGCATCTTTGGTACATATTAACCTAAAACTATTTTAACGTATCTCTCAGTCCTAGAAAGTAGGAGTTGCAATGTAAGTAGTAGTAACGCGGTACAGACCAGTCGGGGTGGTAGAGCTGGCGGTCGCGCCGAAGCTGAGCTTGATGATCTCATTGTCAACGACAGAAGGAGAGGTTGCAAGGTTAGCCGCAACATTTGAAGGATTCCATGCGAACCGGACGTTGGTAGCCTTCTTGTTCACTTCACAGTTAGCAGATGAGGCGTGTAAGCCGTCAGTTCCATTGTAAGGAGCAGTGGTTGCAAGATTACTCGTAATGCCTTTTGTAGCGTCGATACAAGGCACATATACCCCGAATCTTTCAGTGCCTGCTGCGAACACAGTACCCGTGGACTCTGCGCTCTCAAAACACTGATCGGTAAATACAGGAGTGGTATTGTCCTGACAATCCGTCTGAGCAACACGGAACGAACGTAACTGATGAGTATCACTGTTCGCCACACTTGTATCTGCTTCAGGATAGTATGCAACAACCACGCCGCCTGCAGAGTTCGTATTCAGCATAGCAATGCCATAAGCATTATTTGCCGGGTTAGTCGGTGTGCCCACTATGGGTGCTATCGAAATATTTGAGTTATCGATTACACCCAAGTCGACAGTGGTAGTAGTCGGAGCCCCCGAACAATTGGTAGGCAACTCAGCGTCTGTTATACCACTATCTTCAACAGCCGCTACACAGAATTCCAGGCGTTCCTGTACACGACCTTGAGTGGTCAGCTGCTGTGTTATGGCAGCTGCAACGACACCGTAGTGGACTAGGTTGCTACCTGATCCATCAAAAGTGTTGTTGTTGTACATAAACATTCGTACGAATACCGTAGAATACGTCGCTGCTTGTCCAGGTAGGTCCGGGTTTCGAATGCTATTGATTGTTAGGCCTAGGGGTGTATTGGCAGCGACAGGAGTAGCGAACGTCCTACTGACACAATACTTTGTGTTGCCTGCAGTAGTATTAACATTACAATCGCCTACTCCTGGTGACGCGACCTCAGCAAAGTTTTCACCACCTCCAGAACCACCGAGGTTTTGGTTGGCAGCAACTTCTGCAGTAGTAGGCCTCACATCAATTCCACTCGGCTGAGTACAGGTACCCAAGGGCGTAGTACAGAATTCAAACATTATACCCTGCACTACTGCAGCGCTAGGCAATGTGAAGTTTGTAGCCCAAGTAACGCCAGTTTGTCCTGACTTCGACGATGAAATGACGACACTACGACTGGTCAGCTGGGCTGCACTGGCCGTCTGATCCCCTATTACCGGCAATAATCCGACGACAGCTAACAATGTCGCCGAGAAAACTGCCAGTGCCCGTTTTGATAGGGCAATGGTTTTTACCATATGTTCTCCTTTATAGTTTTTGTTTTAGGTTAATTCCCCTCTCCTTATACCACAAGCATTTATTGCTGTGCAAGTATTTTCATAGACAAAAGGGTTAGGATAAAGCCGGGCTTAGTTTTTGAGGCCTTATTAGAAAATTGGGGTAGCTATATAGGTTGTCGTCACCCGATACAAACCGGTAGGAGTGGTCGGGCTGGCAGTAGCGCCAAAGCGGAGTTTCACTATTTCATCATCCACGACGTTCGTGGATGATGCTATTACAACAGCTGCTGTTGTCGTGTTCCAGGCGTATTTTGCACCCGAATCAGTGTTCTCACAGTCAACTGATGAGGCAGTATTGCCATCACTGTTGTAAGCCGTGTTGATTACAGACATGTTTGTCGTGGTGCTTCTACCGGGAGAAGTTATGGCATTGTCGATACAGGGAATGGAAAGGCCGAAACGTTCGTCACCTGCCACGAAGGTATCGCCTGTAGCAGATGCACTGACAAAACACTGGTCCGTCAGACTGGCTTCCGTAGGACTACAATCTGCCTGAGCCACACGGAAAGCCCGCAGTTGATCGACGTCACTGTTGAATACATTCGTATCGGACTCTGCGTAGTAGGCTACGGTTATACCGCCTGCTGCATTCGTATTGACGAATGCGATACCGTAGTAATCGTTAGCCCCGTTAGTAGGAGTAGCATCAACAGGTGAGAAGGTGATGCTGTTACTGTCAATTACGCCAAGGTCAATATTCGTCGTGGTAGGTGCGGCTGCACAGTTAGCAGGCAGTTCAGTACCCCCGCTGCCGGGACCAGCCCCGCCGTCGTCAACCGCTGCTACGCAGAACTCCAAACGTTCTTGCACCCGGCCAGTTACGGTCAATTGCTGGGTAATTGCCGTAGCAACAGCACCGTAATGAACAATGTTCACGCTGTTGGCGCCAGGAGTAAAAGCGTCGTTATTGTATATGTTTATGCGGGGATAAATGCTGAGCGAGGTCCCTGATAACGTAGGGTTCGTAATGCCATTTATGGTAATGACTTTTTCGCCAGTGGTTTCAGCCGTACCGGAAGTGCCGCCCGTACGGGATACACAGTATTTTGTATCAGCATTCGTACCGGCTATGTTGCAATCGCCTGATGGTGTTATGACTTCAGTAAATACAGGACTCTGAGAAAATGTTTGCGTGGCATTAACTTCTGCCGTTGGATGGCTCACGTCCATGCCGGTTGGCTTTGTACATGATCCAAGTGGGGTCGTACAGAATTCAAAAATGATGCCTTGGGCTATTTCTGCGGTCGGGAACGTGAAGCGGAATTCGTAACTGACATTCAGCTGGCCGGCCTTACCTGAAGTTATCGTTACCCTACGGCTTGTCAGCTGGCCCGCGCTGACGTCTTGCGAATGCACCAGCGGCAGCACCACGGCCACAGCAAGAATGATAGACTGTGCTATCAATGCTGTCCGCATTGCCTCTTTACGGGTACGGCTTACCCAACTCCTACTCATTAGTTCCCCTAAAATTTTTATTTGAAGGTAAAATCTCTACTCCCTGCAATTTATAGCACAAGCGACTTACTGCTACAATACGTTTTTCCACAGCTTTCACTATTTAAGCCCCTTAATACGTCGGTACCACGACGAGTTCATGATCCATTTTGTACAAACCGGCCCGGGTGATGTTGTTACGCTTGGCAATATAAGAAACCGTGTATTCAGTCACGCCGACGGCTTGATTACCTGTAGTGGCAGCCGAGCGGGCTACGATATCACCTTTGTTGTACTTAAACTCATTTGTTCTTTCATAGCCTGGTGCAGCCTGACCATCGGCAAATGAATCATCCGCCAGGTTAACCGGGTTTTGTCCCATAGCATACGGTGGACCGTTTACTACGAGGTTCATCCCGAATTCTTCAATATTGTCATTCGTCGTTGGAAAATCCTGCGTTGATTTGGAGTTCAGGCTGAAACCGCTCTCTTGCGTAGGCGGATTACTGACCGTCACGACCGTGTAGTCAGAAGATAAGTAAGTTCGCACATAGAACGAGCAACTACAGCTCCCAGCCTGTGCCGCACCAAAGCTATGGCCACTGCCCGGCAGCTCGCCAAAGTCCACAAAGGCGTCCATAACCATCATTTCCAAAAACGGTTCATTGGGCGTCAAAAAACCGGCATAAGCATCGTAGTTGTTACTGGAGGTGTTACCGACACCCAGGGCGCCCGTGGACTGATTGGCCCGGAAATTAGCCGAGTTCGCATCTACCTCGCCACCCGTGCCAAAGAACGCTTCTTCAACCCGGTAATTCGGTGAACTAGACTGGGCGTAGACAGGAAGCACCGCCCCAAACGCCATAGCCAATACCGAAACGCCCAAAAACAATTTGTTTTTTGCCCTCATAACTGCTGGTTACTATAGCATAACCATGTAGGCTATCTAGTCTGAAACGTACTGATAATCTGCCGGATTGCAGCGTCGTCCGGCGTAGCTCCAAGATTACGGTAAACGATAGTGTACTTGGCATTCGTTCCGTTAGGACGGGTGAGCGTGAGCGGTGCACTGCCGTTTTTCAACCCAATCATGACTGTATAATCCGTAGCGTCATAATCGCATAGGAATCGGGTACCCTGAAACGTTGCTGTCTGATCTACCTTCTGAACATCTTTAGGCAACAGGGTGCTGCATAAAGGCGACGTGTCGCCGGGCACCAGCACGCCATCCTTGTTTATCTCCACGGGCATAGTTCGGCCGACCGGCCGCTGTGCAGGCTCATTAATAATAATTGTCAGGTCCTGAAGTGTCAGGCCACGTTTGGAGCTGCGGTATGTAAACATATTACTTCCGGTTTCTGTTGCAATGGTAGACCATGTCTTATCAGCTTCAAATTGGAAGTACTGCGTAGTGAAAACTTCTTTGGTGGGTGCATACACGGACGTCACAAGATCGGTTGGCGCACTGGGCGCTTGCGCTTCCTGGTTTGCCCTGTAGGTATCAAACCCCAGGTATGCCCCGCCGGCAATACCTGCCAAAAGAAGGAAAAGCATAAACAGTTTCAGTCTTTTTATGAACTGGGTTTGTTTGTGATAGCTGTGTTCGTGATAGTAGCGTGGCATTGCCGTGCTCCTTAGGTAATTAGATACCTATTTGATGTCAGTATGACAGAAAGCTGCGTTTTAGCAATTTTGCTTACGTTTTTGCACAATTACATAGTATAGTGGGGTGTAAGAATAAGTGGATTAGTAAATGGATGACAAAAACGCCGAAGATACCGGCTTAAACACACTTGAAGATCCAGGGACAGTCGTAGAAACGCCAAGCGAAGAATCAAACAGCCTGGAATACGCTGCCGGAGAGAGAAAGGCCGAGGCACAGAAGGAGGCTGCATCTAAGCCAGCCCGGAGCAAACCCAAACTCCGGGATCTTGTGACCCATATAAACATTTACCTGCTACTGTTCATCCTCATCGTGGTGCTAGCCGTGGGGATAGTATTCGTCAGTATGCAGCGGAGTAAAAAACTTGAAACGACCATTGAGGTATCTACCCAGCCGTTGACAGCCGAAGAAATAGACAAACTGAAGGGCAGTGAAGCTAAGGTGGGAGACCCTAAGCAAACCCTTGCTATCGAATCTAACGCCATATTCTCCGGCAAAGTTCTTGTACGGGACAGCCTGGACGTAGCGGGTACATTGCGAGTTGGCGGGCCGCTGACTCTGCCCGGTATTACGGTATCCGGCAGCAGTACGTTCGACCAGATCCAGGCCAACAACCTTACAATATCCGGAAATGCGAATATTAATGGCCAATTGACCGTACAGAGCACTCTTACCGTTACGGGCGGAGCAACATTCGGCGGCCCTATTTCTGCCCCGCAGCTGTCTATTCAGTCCCTCCAGCTCAATAACGATATTCAGCTCAACAGGCACATCGACGCCGGCGGCGGCACGCCCGGCCGTACCCAGGGCCCGGCAGTCGGCGTGGGCGGTACTAGTTCAGTTAGCGGCAGCGATACCGCCGGCACAATCACTATCAATACCGGGGGTAACCCTCCGGCCGGTTGTTTTGTTACCGTAAGCTTTGCCCAACGCTTCAACGACACCCCGCACGTGGTGGTCAGTCCGGTCGGTCCGGGAGCTGCCGGCTTGAACTACTATGTAACCCGTAACACAACAAGCTTCAGTCTCTGCACGACGAATTCTGCGCCAGCCGGTTCGAACTTCAGCTTCGACTGGGTAGCAATCGACTAATATAAGAAAACCATTCGCAGCCCTTTTGCAGTGGCAAAAGGGAACCTCTGGATAGGTTTTCTCATCGCTCGCTTTGCTCACTGCTCTTTCCAAAGAAGGGGATAAAATAACCGTGAAGTAAATCCACGGTTATTTTCATTATTAACAAGGAGCAGCCAGACAAAATGTATTTCATTTTGCCGGCGCGATGAGGGAACCTATCCCGGTTCCCTCATTATCTACACGTCGAGGAAGACGATTACTTCGTCAGCTTTGACGTGCATGATGCCGCGGGTAATTTTGATTTTTTCTTCACCGCGTTCTACGCCGCGCACAATCACCTCGCCCTCGTTTAAAAGCGTCATAAAGTTATGGTGACCAGCTAAAATGTCGAACGGTCCAGTGTCATTTACGGCTGTGATGCTTTCAGCCTCACCATCAAAGTATGTTTTGAATGGAGCATAGACTTTGATATGCATCGTCTTGCCATCTTGTTTGGCACTACGGTCAACCTTCTCATATACAGTCTGCCCGCTCTCATTCGCCATCCGTAACCTCCTTTATGAGCCGTGTGCTTGAGGGCCCTGCTAGGCGCAATCGAGCATCGGACTGAATCGTATGTGAAATATGATGATGGAGAAACGGAGATTGCAACACCGCAGGGCGCCAAGAGTGCAGGCAGGGTTTTGGGCTCTGCCCAAAAGCAGGACTGTACGACATACGGTTCATGCAATGATCTCCTCGATAGACTGAAGGGTTTGCTCTCTCGTAAAGAAATCACCCGGCACCCCAGTGTGTTTGGTCATCACGTTCATATTCTGCGTGAAGTTATTGATAAGCTTTTTAGCCTTCGCATAATCCGCCCGATCGCTGGCAGACAATTCGTTTTCACCAATGATGGCAATGATGCTTTTCAGGGAGTCGTATTTCTGCAGCAGCGCCTGGACTTGTACGCTTAAAACATAGTGACGGTCACCGACGATATCGGGTGTCAGCAACGAAGAGGTAGTCTGGCTGAGGTCAACTGCCGGCCGCATACCCTGCTCCGCCACCTTACGCGAGAGGACAATAATCGAGTCAAGCTCGTGCTGGATAAGCTGCACCGCGGGGTCGGACAAGTCGTCAGCTGGCACATAAATGGTCTGGACAGAAGTAATGGAGCCGTTTTCGTTGGAGCTCAGGCGGTCCTGAAGCACCTTGATGTCAGAGAAAATGGTAGGCTCGTACCCACCTTCGTTCGGGGTCTGATCCAGGATGGTCGCGAGCTCGTTGCGGGCCTGAATATACCGGTAAATGTTGTCCGCAAAGAACAGGATATCTTTGTGTTGCTCGTCACGGAAATATTCGGCCAGCGCAACCGACGAGACGGCAATCAGCGAGCGCTGTACCGGATTCTCGTTCATCTGCGCAAAGAACATACAGGTATTTTTAAGCAGGTCGTTTTCTTTTAGGGTTTCGTACAATTCATGGCCTTCACGAATACGCTCACCGACACCGGCGAAGAAGGACAAGCCGGAGCCTGAACGGGCAATGTTATTGATAAGCTCCATTGTTAGCACCGTCTTACCCACACCGGCACCACCGATAATTCCAATTTTTCTTCCTTTTACGAACGGGGTAAAGAAGTCGATTACCTTGATGCCGGTTTCTAAGATTTCGGGCTTTTGGATTTCGAAGTTCGTGGAACGCGGCGGCAGTTTCAGGATGTCCTTATATTGCAAGTCCGGCCCGGTAACCGGGGGTAGACCATCTAGCGGGTCTCCTAAAGCGTCAAGGATACGTCCAATGGTTGCCTCACCTAACGGAACTTGAATGCCTTTGCCGGAACGCTCTACAGACATGCCCTTTTGAATCCGCCGGTCCGAACGAACATTAAGGCACATCGCAATCCCTCCGACTTCGAGGTGGTCTACTAACAGTTTGGTGTCATGGCCATTCTGGACCACGATCAGTTCGCCGATTTGCGGCGCTTCTTCGTCGAACTGCACGCGAACGACAAGGTCTTTGATAGATAGTACCGATCCGCTTGTCATGACTCTCTCCTAGATTTAGCCAGACCGGTTACGATCTCTTTAAGGCGGGCGTCTTTGATAGCCCGCTTAGAACGGTTATAGCTCAGGCGCAGTTCGCCCTTTGCCTCGTCAGCCCTGGTGTGCGAGGCGGACATGGCACGAAAGCGGGAAGCATACTGGGCAAGCTTTGAGTCAAGGATAAGCTGGCTGACGGCAATTTGCAGCATAGACCGCTCGAGGTGGTCAACGACGTCATAGGTACTTGGTTCAAAAATGTAATTGGCCTCACTGATGATCTCATCCGGCGTTTCAGACTGTTTACCCTGCTGTTGTACGGCCGATGACAGTTCGATGCGCTTGACATCTTGAACCATAAGCGAGACATACTCCTGGTAGTAGACGGTAGTTGTGCGATATCTCTGGACTTCACGGATAATTGGACTGACGTTGATGTTCTGGTCCTTTGATGGCAGCTTAAAATACTTCTTGTATGAAATGCTTCTTTGGGCAAGCTGCAGCGCGCCGTGGTGGCCGATAACGATAATGTCATTCTTGTCCGGCTGATATGTCTGGAGCATGAGCTGAATGAGCTTCTGGTCAATGTCACCACTGAACCCGCCTTCAGCGGTAATGATGATGTACAACTCTTTGTCTATCACCTTTTCCTCGGACTGGCTACGGCCAAAGCCAAAGATTGAATTGACCCGGAGCTGCGAATAAATCTGCCATAACTCATTGAAGAACTGGGTGGCCTGGAGCACCTGGTTTTTGGTTTGCGCTATGCGCATGCTTGCGATACCTTCGAACACGCTTGTCAGTTCGACCAAGGTACCCATGGCGTTCACGTCCTTTTCAATTTCTGCCGGACGTCTCATGCTTTTGCTCCTGCAACTTCCGGCTCTTTCACCACGTTTTCCGCCTTTTTGTCTTTCGATTTGGGTTCATCGGGCTTCGTGGTGTCAGCTGGATTTTCAGTTTCGGCCGGCTTGGCAGGGGCGGGCGCGCCCTTCAGCTGTACGATACACTTCTCTTTCAACTGGTCCCGCAGCTGGTCATAGTTTTCATCATTTGCCTGCGGCGCGAAGTCGTTGACGTTCAGTTTGAGCGAACCCACGTCAAGCTTAAGCCCGTCATCGAGATTAAGGACGATATCCAGCATCATCTGTTGGGCCATGAGTGAAAAGACGTCCGAAGGACTTTGCGTGAACAGCTCGAACAGCCGCTTACCGGTTTCCAGGGCACGCTTGGCTTCCAGCGCGAGTTCGGAACCGAAGTGCGAGAACTCCTCTGCCTGCCGATAGTCGGCCAAAAGCTTGAGCGTCTGCGACGCCAAGGCTTTTTGGCGCTTGTTGTGGCCCACGCCTCCGGCACGCGTCACGCTGAGCCCAATGTTGAGGGCCGGCCGCACACCGTTACGGAAGATGTTCATGTCCAGTATCCACTGCCCGTCAGTAATTGACATGACGTTGGTAGGCAGATAAGCGGTAATGTCACCTCCGGCGGCGTTCACCACCGGCACGCTGGTAAGATGCTTGCCGTTACGCTCCAAACGGCCGGCACGCTCCAGCAGGCTACTGTGGGCGTAAAACATATCGCCCGGGTATGAGTCACGACCCGGACTGACGCCCGACATAAGGGCAACTTCCCTGTAGGCATGGGCATGCGAGGTCAGATCGTCATAGATGATAATCGTGTCTTGGTCGAGCTGCTGCCAAAGGTACTCGGCCATAGCACAGGCAACATAAGGAGCGATATAACTCGTGATAAGTGATTCGAACATCGTTGAAACGACTACGATAGCCTTCTCCATGCCGCCGCTTTCATTCAGACGCGACAGAAGCGTATCAACGTCAGTCCGACGCTTTGCAATCATGGCATAGACGACCACCTGGTCGGTGTTTTTCTGGTTGATACTAAGCTGGGTTACCATGGTGCTCTTACCTGATTTACTGTCTCCGAGCAGAGCCATACGCTGACCGCGGACAATCGGGAAAAGCGAATCTACCGCCACCACGCCGCTTTCAAGCTGTGTATCCAAAAGCTTACGCTCGTAGAGCGCCGGAGCGGTGTTAAACACCGGCCAAACGGAATCTGCCGCAATCGGTCCTTTGCCGTCCAGTGGCTCACCCGTAACGGAGATCACGCGGCCGATAAAGTCTTTACCTACTTTACATACAAGCTCCTGGTGCTGGACGACGGCTATCATGCCAACCTGAAGGTTATCATTGCCCAGATGCAGGATGGTCACACGATCAACCTCTACCTGATGAATAAATCCCTTGCTGCCGTCTTCAAACATAATCAATGCGTGAACCGAACATGGCTGCAAACCAGTCGCCGTAACCAGGAACTTGTCGACAGCTATGACTTCCCCGACCGGCTGTCCGCTCTCGATCAGCCGGTCAAAATGATGGTTGCCGGTACTCATGTTGATAAGCCCCTGATCTTGTCGGCCAGAACGTCACGCTTTTGGCTGAAGCGCTGTTTGAGGCTGAAATCAAAATACATGTTGGTCGTCCGGAGCACACAACCCGCCCCGATATTAGGCTGCAAACCAACCTGCAGAAGCACCAGCGGGTGAATTTCCTGACGCAGCCACGTCATGAGACGTTGCAGGAACAACGGCGAAGGATCAGCGCTGAAACTCATATGGAGCACCGGAGCCTTGGCCTTGACCTGAACCAAAAAGGACAAAAGCCTGGCCCTGTCTGCCTCGATAAGCACATTTAGCTTATTGGTCTGAATAATCTCGTCAAGCATCCGGCTGGTCCGCGGGGGTTTCTGGGACGCTCCCGGCTGCCGTATAGCGGACTGGCGCATAAAATTCTCTAAGCCTTCGACTTCGCGGAGCAAACGGCCGACGTCGATCTTGCCAACCACCCCAAGGGGCAAGACCATGATCTGCTGGTTAGGCTCCATCAGTCAGGTCCTTGATAATGGCATCCTTGTTAGCCTCCAGGTCGCTCAGAATGTACTCAAGCTGATCATTGAGATCAATCTGGTCGCCGATAGCCGCCAGCACGTAATGATTGACGATATCGGCCATGTTTTCCTCGAAGCGCTTGAGCATACGGCTTCGCTCATTGGCGATTTCCTGCAACAGTTGTTGGCCCATCATCTGACGCTGTTGCTCGATGGCCTCTTGTGTCTTGGTAATTGATTCGATGGCCAGTTGCTTGGCGTCGGTAATGGACTCTTCGTATTTCGCGAATTCCTCTTGTAGCTTTTTGGTGATCTCAACCTTCATGTATTCATTGAGCTGAGACGTCGTAAGCCGAAGGTCCTGCTGAAGGAACATGGCATTTTCACCGATGATTTTCTCAAAGTGGAGCCGGCCCCTGTTGCGCAGCTCTTCCCGGAACTCGTCGTTAAAGATATGCTCAACGTCTACTTCGGCCTGCTTAGTGAAATCGACATCGCCTTTCTTCTTAGCACCGCCTCCACCCTTAAGCTGCAGGGCGACCCATATGAAGCCGGCAGTACTTGCCGCCAGTGTCCCCAGAATTAGAACCAGACCCCAAACATCCACGATGTTTAACCCCACCTGCTAAGCATTACAACTTTAGTAACAAATATACCCCAAAAATACCACTAATGAAAATGATTAATCCGGTAACGATGACTTGTGCCATACCGCGGATAATCGATTTTTTGGAAAGCGGGTTACGGCCGATTGACGTAATAGCGCTCCTGACACCGCCATACATAAGGCTGCCGGCGATGACCGTGCTTAGAATGAATATGATGACACTGATGTAAGCCTTGGCAGGGCTGACCGGCTTGCCGGCAAGGCTTTCAGTCGCTCTCCTGAGCAGTTCCGGCAGGTTCGGCTCCTCGGCCTTGAGCAGCGGGTTCCTTGATACGCCTATGTCTACCTGTATTCGGGCCAAATTGACTTTTTTGGTCGCGTCGCCGTTCTTTATTTCAGTTGAACCTACCGTTTTTTCACTGCCGTTATAGCCATCTATGGCCCGGCCAACGATTACCGGTTCTTTGTTGCCGGCTTTCATCCCCACCCCGCGTACGGAAGAGATAGTTATGTAATCGCCGGGACTTATTTCCCCGTTCTGATTGCTTACAAGCGTTTCATACCGGCCGACAGTCGCGATGAATGTCTTTTCTTCTTCCGAGGAGAGCGTGACCGGTGAATCATTTGAGTCAACGACCACCCCGAACATCTTTTCCATCTCTTCGAAGCTAAGGGCGGCTACTTTTGACACGTCATCCTCTTTCAGGCGCACGATCATACCCTTCTGCAAAGGTTCGTCAGTGCCATAGCCCTGCGTTAACGTCTGTGCATTCAATGGGCTGGCACTTAAGAGAATCAAACCCAATAAACCAGCGAACGCCAAGACGCGCTGAACGCAAAAATAGTGTCTGATTTTTGTCTTCATCATGGAATAACCGTTATCAGTATAAACCAAACGATACAGAGCTGTAAATCAGACTGTGAGACTGCGTAATTCGGCTATGAGCCGCTCGATATCCGCCCGGGAAGTACCCCGTCCCATACTGATACGGATACTGGATCGAATATCCGCTTCGGCCAGCCCGATAGCCTGCAGCGTGGCGGACGGCTCTTCCTTGCTGGCACTACAGGCAGACCCTGCCGCGCAGGCGATGCCACGCACGTCCAGCTCCATAATCAGCCTTTCATTGTCCACACCGGGCAACACGATATTGAGGTTATTGGGAATGCGGCGCTTGATCGAACCGTTTACCTGCGCACCGGGTATCTGGAGCGGCAGCTCATGCACGATCGCTTTTTGCAAATCAGCCATCCGTTTCGTCTCTTTAGTCCTCATAGCCTGAGCTTTCTTTAGGGCATGACTGAACCCTACCACGCTTGCAACGTTTTCCGTACCACTGCGCAAGCCAGACTCCTGTCCGCCACCGTACACCAGCGGGCACAGCTTTACGCCCGCCGCAACGTAGAGACAACCGGACTGCTTTGGGCCGTATAATTTGCTGCCGTTAACCGTTGCCATATCGACGCCCAGCTGATGCGCGTTCAACGAAAGGTAATTTCCAGCTTGGCAAGCGTCAGTATGGAAGTACAAGGGCAGTTTTATACCCCGTTGAGTGCGACTTTTTCGCACTTTATTCAGTAATTCTGCCACTTCACGCAGGGGCTGTATAGTACCGATTTCATTGTTGACGTACATAATGCTCACAAGAACCGTATCGTCGTCAATAAGCTGCTCGAGCGAGCTTAGGCTGATACACCCCGAATCATCCACTCCGCATAGCTTAGCGTCGTAGAGTGCGGCAGGTGCCTTCACCGAATCATGCTCTATGGCACTGATAATGCAGTTTTTTCCGCTGTAGGCATCCATTATGCCCCTGATCGCCAGATTATTGGCTTCCGTCCCACCGGCAGTAAAGATAATTTCACTTGGTTTTACACCCAGTACGGCAGCCGTTCGCTGGCGGGCCAACCCAAGCTGGTTGGCAACATCTCTGGCCGGTAAATACAGTGCCGACGGGTTGTAGTACTGCTCTTTTAACACCGGCACCATGGCATCAAAAACCTCGGGGTCAAGCGGGGTAGCTGCTGCATGATCCAAGTAGAGATAAGGCATAAGGGGCCTTAGACTACGAAGGAATAAAGTTCTGTTTCGACTCGCTTGCGATACTGAAGCACCGCATCACGCAAGTGACGTGCTTCTTGGGGGGAGACTTGCTGGTATTGCCCGTTCTGGGATTTAATAATGCCGTCCGGACGGACGTCATAGCGAGTCGTCTTGATTTGGTGTTGGCGATTGTGATCGTACCATTCTTCGTGCCACACCCACGTATGCTCATCCAGGCAGAAGAATTCACGGCGCCCACCTTGAGGCACTGGACCGAATAACTGGCCGCCAATCTTCGCTTCGTGACGGATCAGTTTACGGTACAGCTCGGCGTCACGCTGAGCAGCCTTCTGGGCGACCAACGTATTGTAAAATCGTTTCAACATTAGGCGGCCTCACTATACAGTTCAGCCAGCCGGCGCTGGGCCTCGGCAATCCGATCCGGCTCAGATGGCACTGTATTTGTAACGATAGTCTCCTGATCTGCGACGGACGGGCCCTGAGCTTCGACTGCCTTTTGCTGGTATGCAACAGGTTGAGGGGCCGGATCAGGGTTCGGGTCGGTTTGGATTATCTTATCGGCTGCAACAAGCAACCTGTCAGTTGCAATGTACAGGACACGCAAACGATGCTCCGAAATCCGTTCGGGCGCGTTCAAATTCAGTGCTTCTCGTTGTTGATTATAGTTCATCTTTAGTTCCAAATAATTTCAGGGCGTTGGCGGTTGTCGCAGCGGCTATTATCTCAGGCGATTCGCCGCGCAAAACAGCTAAAAATTTTGCTGTTTCAACCACATGTTTAGGCTCACAGATTTTACCACGAAAAGGCACGGGAGTCAAGAAGGGAGCGTCCGTTTCCAAGACTAACCGCTCGAGAGGCACCTTCTTCGCGGCCTCAAGCTGGCTCGCACTCTTGGTGAATGTCACGATACCGTTCAAACCGAGATAAAGTCCTCTCTCAAGCGCAGCGTCCAGCTCTTTCTCGCCGGCCGTAAAACTGTGAATGACCCCCGTAATACCTTGGAATGAGTCAAAAATTTGCCAAAAGTCCTCAAAGGCGTCACGAACGTGAAAGATAACCGGCAAACCACGTTGCTGTGCTACCTCCAGCTGGTATCGAAGCAGCTTTACCTGCGCCTCACGCGGAGAATGGTTGTAGTAATAGTCCAGGCCACATTCACCAATTGCCTGGACGTATTTTGAACCAGATAACTCCCTGAACTCAGCTTGGGCGTTTTCGTCATCCACATAGTGATGGGCCTCATGTGGGTGCAGGCCGATACTGGCATATACACCATGCGCTTGGGCGAACGCGACGCCGTTACGACTGTCCTCAAGGGTGCAGCCCACGAGCATCAGATTCGTAACCCCCGACTCTTTTGCTTCACGCAAAGAGACAAGCGGATCATGATCGTAATCCGTAAAATGTATATGGCAGTGGGTATCGAAATATTCAGGCACTAGCACGCATTGTACACCCGAGCAGCCGTAGATTCAGCTACTTTATTGCAATGCTGGCGGTGGGTCCTTGCGAGGAAACAATGTGCCTTCGACGGGCCTAACAATCCCCTCTTCAAACACGAACCGTATCTTTTGCGCCGTAGCAGGCATGAACGGATCCAACAGATCAGCTATCTCAATCAAGCTTCCCACTTGGTAAGCCAGAACTTCTTTCAGATGTTCGGCATCGCCGCGTTTGTGGATTTCCCACGGCTTCTGCTCGTCAATATACTGGTTCAAACCCCGGACTTGTTCCCATACCTCATCGAGGGCACGGTCGAACTTACACGCTTCAAGCGCCTGGTAATACTGCGCTATATCATGGTTAGCCCCGGGAATGTTCCCGATTAGCCCGTTCTGATACTGCTTGATCATAGCGGCCGTCCGTTGCACGGCGTTACCCAGCTCATTAGCTAGTTCGTTATTGTAGACCTCGTGCAAGCGGCGCCAACTGAAATCACCGTCTTCATACGACGGTATGTAACGCAAGAAGTAATATCTGAATACTTCCGCCCCATACTCGGCAATGATTTCTGTCGGCAGTACGGAATTACCGAGGGACTTGCTCATTTTTTGGCCGTCGATATTTATGAAACCGTGCACGTAAAGCGTCTTTGGCAGATGCAAGCCAAGGGCCAGTAAAATACCAGGCCAGATTGCGGCATGAAACCGAATGATATCCTTGCCGATGACCTGCACGTTGGCCGGCCAAAAATTCTTAAAATCATCATGCTCGGGATATCCGAGAACTGTGATGTAGTTCATGAGCGCCTCGAACCACACGTACATGACCTGGTTCTTATCGCCAGGCACGGGGACGCCCCAGGAGATCTTTTCTTTCGGCCGCGAAATACTGATATCTTCAAGGCCGTCTTTAACCACCTGCAGGATTTCATGTTTGCGGGTGCTCGGTATGACCCGGAACGAGCCATCCGTAATCGCTTTTTCAATTTGCGGGGCGTAAGCGCTCAACTTAAAGAAGTAATTCTCTTCTTCGACCTTCTCGTATGCGCGGTTATGATTAGGACAGATGCCGTTGTTCTCTTTGACCGTCGCTTCCGTAAAGAATGCCTCGTCTCCGGTACAGTACCAGCCGGTATAGGTACCTTTATAAATATCTTTTTTGAGTGCTTTCCAGATAAGCTGGGCCCGCTGCTCATGCCCTACATCCGTCGTCCGGATAAAGCGGTCGTTGCTGATATTGAGGGCCTTGATAAGCTCTCTAAAGGGTTTACTGGTTTGGTCGACGTAGTCTTTGGGGCTGACCCCCTGCTCAGCTGCTTTTTCGGCGATCTTGCCGCCATGCTCGTCCGTGCCGGTGCTATAAATGACTGTGTTGCCCTGCTTGCGGGCCACTCGTGCAAGCACGTCGGCCATTAGGAATTCCAAAGCGTGGCCCAGATGGGGTTCGCCATTCACATAGGGAATTGAAGTTGTAACGTAGTAATTCATGCTGTCTGCCCGTTTAAAATTGATTAGTTCGATGAGGATGGATAATTGCCCGGTCGGGCATCATGCGCAAGACGAGAGTACCATACAAAGTCATGCGAATAGTATAACACCTTGCGATATCTGTTAGACAACCAGCCTGATATCTTATAGAATGCGGAACAATTCAGAGGAGCAACATGGCAGGGTTCATACGGTTTATCGGTATTGGAGGGTTCGTCGGAGGAGTATTGTTACTGCTGCAGCTCGGCTATGATGTCGGGTTGCAATCAGTCGACGGCCTGGTCGAACAGTCGTATGGTAACCAGCTGCGCCTGACACTGCCCGATGACGCACGTGATTCACTCCAGGAAATTGACCAAGCCTACCGTGCCCTGCCTATTCGTTAGGGGAACTTGTCAAATGCCACAACCGGCAGTACTTGCAACGGTAGCCCCGTAGCTTTGCGCCCCGTTGCCAGTCCACGGCTGCCGCCGCACTTGCGGCAGCGTCGGGAGATTCAAATACCAACTTACCCTCACAGGGCAAGGTCTGGTCATCGGTACTAGTATCCATAGGAGCCTTCTTACTTACCGTCAATATATTGCTGGCACAACCGCTCAAACACCGAGTTCGTCCAGCCAAAACCGGTCTGGGACGGGTATACGCCCTTAACCGGCGGTTTCTCGGGCTGCACGACATTATATTTCTCTAAGAAAATGCCGTTTTTGTTGAACCATTGCAGGTTACCGTACAGCCATTTGATCGCAATCCTTCGCGCATCATCGTGATAGCCGTAGCGCTCCAGGCCCTGTATGACTACATACTGCAGGGGTGCCCACCCGTTCGGAAATGCCCATTGCGTCGGCATCATGCCTGGTACTAACTGGTTGAGGGGTTGAGAATCGGTGGTGGCCAGACCGCCCTTAAACTCATACTTACGCAGTGCTTTGACCATTTGCAGGGCCCGTTTGTCGTCTACCATGCCCGCCCATAAAGGGAAGAAGCCAGCGAGCGAACCGACGGTACCGCGCTTTTCTTTCACGTAATTATAGTCGTAATATTGCCCGCGCAGGCCGCTCCACATCAGCTTATCCATTGCTTCCTGACGGTGCTTGGCAGCCACGTTCCATTTGGCCGTCTGCCGTTTGTCGCCCTTCAACTTGTAATAGCGGGCAAAGTCCTTTTCGTACTTGTATAGCAATGAGTTGAGGTCGGCCGGCAGATAGTTCAGGCATTTACGGCCGTAACGCGGCGTCATATCCCACCCGCTTTCGGCTTCCGCCAGATCATGCAGCATGTTCGTGTCATAATATCTGCTCAGTCCCATATGCACCTGCCGCCAGTTCGGCTTGGCAGTGCCCATCCAAACGGTCTCGTACTCCGCCATGGCAACAGCCATGTGTTCGTCGAGCCATTTTTCGCCCATATCATAGGCTTCATACACTTCCCATATAAAACTGCTCAGGAAAGGCGGCTGGGATCTCCCCATGAGGAAGGTTCTCGATGCATTTGGAATTATCTTATAGCGCTTGAATAAGCTGATAAGGTTGTTAAGGATGCCCAATACGAGCTGTTTGTGCTCGGCGTCGTACAGGCCCTGGACCATGAAGTAACTGTCCCAGTAATAGAGCTCGTTAAAGTCAAACTCATGCCCCTCTTCGCTGGACGGCACCAGGTAGGCGTGCGGTAAGCCCAGCAGGCTCTCGTCGTCCTTGACGTTTTCCCGACGTAAGACATTCCAGTAATCATGGATATACTTTCGGGCCGGCGCTACGTCAACGGGTGTAAGCTCCATTTTTTTGGGCAAAAGCTTCAGGGCAAGGTCTTTGGTTTTACTAAGCATAAACTCAGCCTATGGCACACTTCTTTAAGAATCAAGTGGGAATTATCCCAGAGCCCGGTCCAGCTCTATAGCACGGGGAATGATAACCTTGTTCATGAGCTCCTGCGGGGGATCGAATTTCTCAAACGTAGCACCGGGAGCGAGGCTGCCGAGAGCCGGGTCATAGTACGGGTTGCGGAATATCAAAGCCGTCGCGTAATGCCCGACAATCGTCGTTTCATTAACCGGCAAACCGTTGCGCCGACAGAAATCGACCGCAAGGATAATTGCCTGCTGGATCTGGGCCGGAGTGTAATCAAGCGTTCCGGTCGCTTCTATCTCAACGCCCTGGGAGAACTCATTCACACCCCTCGCATGCGCCGGCATCCGGTAGTCGTCCTCGAAGAGCTGGTAACTGCGGGCATTACGATCCATGTAATAGGCCACCCTCTTTTGCCCGTCATTCCTCATGCTTTGGGCCAAATGCTCGGGACCGTCGTAATGCATTCCGGTCCAATGAATAACGAAAAGTTTCGGGGAAATCGTCTTATCATATGAACCGACTCCCTTGAAAGCAGTATTGAAAGACCGGTCAAGTGCGAACGCATAATAATCATCCACGCTCACCGTAACTTCAAGCGACAACCTGTTTATATGTATATATTCGGCGAGGTATTGCTGGGCAAGCTCCGGTTTTAGGCTGGCAAGCCGCTCAAGTGAAGGCAGGTTGGCGATGTACTGCGGGGCGTTTTGGGCGTACTGCTCGTAGGAGAGACTTCGTTGATAGCCGGGTGCTGCTTCCGGCTGAGTTGGAGCGACCCGCTCTTGCACCATGGGGCTTGAAGCCGCTGCGGCAATAGCCTCAAGCTGTGCTGCCGTATCGTCCGGCCAAACAGCGGGTAGCGCTTCGGGTGCTGCACCAGCCAGGCATGGCTCCTCGCACTCATAAGCGCTCAGTACCGCCCGATTACCGCTCGGCATATCTGGCAACTCATTTATTGCAGCCGAAAGTATGCCGGTATTAGCCACCACTAATGCGGTTACCGCTATAGCACGCTCTACCCTCCCCATCCGAAGGTCCGGTGCTAAATGGTCGTCGCTGACCCATTTTTGCACTTCCATGCCAGTAGTGTAGCGGGCACTGGCGTATTGCATCAACAGTTTTTTGGAAATCTATAACTACTATGATTACACAATACTCTTGCTTTTATGTATTTTTTGTGCTATAATGTACTTATAATCATGTAACGGTGGTGAATAGCGGGTGGCCAGATGAGTCACCGGCCTTCCCTGGAGAACTGGGTATGAGCCTGAGTGAACTGCAAACACTATATTTCCCTGGTCGTCGACAACGGCAGCTGCAACGCGAGCTGGTACTGTTAGAGCGCAAAGCAAAGAAATATACCAAGGCGCAGTTCAGGAAGACCCGTTCCAAGTTAATCGCCAACTACCGCGCGCAGTACTTTCTTACTGCAGCCGCCCGTGACTTGCGAATAGCTGCCGGGCGCAACGAAGACATCTTTATCGCCTCAATGATGGCTGTCACCGTCTTAAGCTTCAGCGCCTGGACCACCAGTGTCAGCATACTGTTTCTGTTCCTGGAGACCGCATACGATATCGCTACGCTTACAGGAACCAGCATTCTTGTACCAATGTTGGTCGTAGCCGGGGCCATCGGGTCCCTCGGCGGCTGGTTTCTAGCATTTTTGCTTCAC